>OHCP01000337.1_pt1 | contig 19202 bp, 20 predicted proteins | sample 1566811 | NCBI WGS metagenome assembly OHCP01 (sample SAMEA3879591, study PRJEB24766) | human gut metagenome | biome: human-associated habitat; feature: feces | place: USA | collected 1985/1987
GGCAGCAACCACCGCCCCGCAGAGCCTCCGTTCGAACCCGGCTTCTCCCCGAAAGAGAAGCTCGCCGCCCCGCCGCAGCCTGTTCCCTCCAACCAAGAAACACACCGCCTATTCCCGGACCGTTTCCGGGGAACGGCAGCAACCACCGCCCCGCAGAGCCTCCGTTCTAACCACCGCAGCCCCCACCATCCGACCAGGAAGCACGCCGCAGTCCCCGTCCCAATGCGTGGAGGCAATAATTTTTTTGGCGGTTCGTTAATTTATATGTAACTTTGCGCGTTAAAGCGCCGTAAACGAACTTTCGATGAAGCACACTCTCTCACTCATTGCTGCCGGCCTGCTGCTGGCGACCCTCTTCACGGGCTGCGCCGGCGTCAGCTCGATTCTCAAGAGCGGCAAGCCCGACGTCATGTACGACAAGGCGCTCGAATACTACGCCAAGGAGAAGTGGACGCGCGCCTCGACCCTCTTCGAGGGGGCGCTGCCCTACTACTCGGGCACCACGCGCGAGGACAGCATCTCCTTCTTCAACGCCCGCTGCAAGTACAAGAACCGCGACTACGAAACCGCCTCGCTGCTCTTTGACGACTTCCGCCGCAAGTTCGGCCGCAGCGTCTTCATCGAGGATGCCGAGGGTATGTTCGCCCTCTGCTACTACTACCTCGCGCCGGGTCCCTCACGCGACCAGACGATGACCAGCCAAGCCATCATCGCCGTCAACGAGTTCATGTCGCGCTACCCCGACAGCAAACAGGTGGAGAACTTCAAGAGCATCAACGAGGAGCTCACCCAGCGGCTGCACGACAAGGCCTATCTGAACGCCTACACCTATTACAAAATCGGCAAGTACAACTCGGCCATCGTCGCGCTGAAAAACGCCCTGAAGAAGTATCCCGAAAGCACGCACCGCGAGGAAATCATGTACCTGATTGTCGACGCAAGCTACCGCTACGCCAGCAACTCGATTGAGGAGAAGCAGACGGACCGCTACCTCTCGATGCTTGACTCGTACCTTTCCTTCAAGGAGGAGTTCCCCGAATCGAAGCACATCCGCGAGCTGGAGCGCATGGCCAAGCACGCCAAGGATTATCTGGACCGGAACAAGAAAGACAACAACATATAGTCATGGAGATTAAGAAAAACATTCCCAACAACACCATCACGAGGAAACTGGTGGACTTCGACCGCGAAACGGGCAACGTTTACGAGTCGATTAACATCATCGCCCGCCGCGCCAATCAGATTTCGACCGAGCTGAAGAACGAGCTCAGCCGCAAGCTGGCCGACTTCTCCTCGCCGACGGATGCCACTCTGGAGGAGACGTTCGAAAACCGCGAGCAAATCGAAATCTCCCGCTATTACGAGCGGTTGCCCAAACCGACCATCATCGCCACCGAGGAGTTCCTCGACGGAGAGCTCTACTACCGCATGGGCGGCAAGGACGGCAAGGAGGCCAAGGAGAGCGGCAAGGAGGAGAAGCCGACCACGAAGGAGGCCTGAGCGGGCTGTCGACGATGGATTCACGGCATACGACGTGCCCCTCGCTGCAGGGGCGCCACATACTGCTGGGCATTACGGGAAGCATAGCTGCCTACAAGGCGGCTGTGCTCTGTCGTTTATTGAAGACGGCCGGCGCCGAAGTGCGCGTGGTGATGACGCCGCTGGCCAAGCAGTTCATCACCCCGCTGACGATGGCCACCCTCGCGAAGAACCCGATTCTGGTCGAGTTCTTCGACCCCGAGAACGGCGCCTGGAACTCGCACGTCTCGCTGGGCGAGTGGGCCGACTGCTACCTCATCGCCCCCGCTACGGCCAACACGCTGGCCAAGATGGCCACGGGCGTGGCGGACAACCTGCTGCTGACGACCTACCTCTCGGCGCGCTGCCCGGTGGTCGTCGCCCCGGCCATGGACCTCGACATGTTCGCCCACCCCGCCACGCAGGCCAACCTCGCGACGCTGCGCAGCCGCGGCGTACGGGTCGTCGAACCCGAGGCCGGCGAGTTGGCGAGCGGACTTACGGGCAAGGGGCGTCTGGCCGAGCCGGAGCACATCGTCGAGGCGGTGACGCGGCTGCTTGCCCCCACGGCGAAGAGCCTCGAGGGGCGGCACTTCCTCGTCACGGCGGGAGCCACCATCGAGGCCATCGACCCGGTGCGCTTCATCTCGAACCACTCGTCGGGCAAGATGGGCTACGCCATTGCCGGCGAGCTGGCGGCGCGGGGCGCCCGCGTGACGCTCGTCAGCGGCCGCACGGCACTCGCCTGCCCCGAAGGGGTGGAGCGCGTCGACGTCCTCTCGGCCGAGGAGATGTACCGCGCCGCCACGGAGGCCTTCGACGCATGCGACGGAGCCGTGATGTGCGCCGCCGTGGCCGACTACACCCCCGAGCAGGTCTCCGCGACCAAGCTCCGCAAGGGTGACGGCGAGCTGGTCATCCGCCTGCGCCGCACGCACGACATCGCTGCCGAGCTGGGCGCCCGCAAGGAGGGGCGGATGCTGGTGGGCTTTGCGCTGGAGACCGATGACGAGGAGGCGCACGCCGAGCAGAAGCTCGCGCGCAAGCACTTCGACTTCATCGTCCTCAACTCGCTGCGCGACGCCGGGGCCGGCTTCCGCGGCGACACCAACAAGGTGACCTTCATCGACCGGACGGGAGGCGAACCGCTGCCGCTGCTCACCAAACGCGAGGTCGCGGGCCGCATCGTCGACCGAATCGAAAAATTGCTGAAATAACAGACGGGCGGCTCCTTCACACGAAGGGGCCGTCGCTGCCCCGGGCCCCGGGCTTCGCCCCGCAGGGCCCGACCCGACAAACGTCATAAACACCTCAATCGCCATGTTACGCCGACTTTCGGTCGAGAACTACGCGCTCATCGAGAAGCTCGAACTCGAGCTGGACCCGCATCTGAACATCATCACCGGCGAAACGGGCGCCGGCAAGTCCATCCTGCTCGGCGCACTCGGGCTGCTGCTCGGCGCCAAGAACGACGGTGCGGCCATCAAGGATACGACCCGCAACTGCAAGGTCGAGGGGCTCTTCGACCTCACGGGCCGCGACCTGCGCCCCCTCTTCGAGCGCAACGAGCTCGACTACGAGGAGCAGTGCACCCTCACGCGCGTCATCACGCCGGCGGGCAAGAGCCGCGCCTTCGTCAACGACATGCCCGTGTCGCTCACGCAGCTGCGCGAGCTGGGCACGCAGCTCATCGACATCCACTCGCAGCATCAGAACCTGATTCTCTCCTCGGAGGAGTTCCGCACCTCGGCACTCGACACCGTGGCGGACGACGCTGCGCTGCGCGCCGAATACGGCGCCGCCTACGCCCGCCAGAGCGAGCTGCGCCGCCGTCTCTCCGTCCTCGAAAAGGCTGCGGCCGAGGGGCGCCGCGACGAGGAGTGGCTCCGCTTCCAGAGCGAGGAGCTCACGGCGGCCAACCTGCGCGAAGGCGAACAGGCCGAGCTGGAGGAGCAGCTCGCCGTGCTGGAGCATGCCGACCAGATTGGCGAGACGCTCACCACGCTGCGCAACCGTTTCGACGACGACGAGACGGGGGTGCTCGCCCAGCTCAAGAATACCGAGAGCGAACTCAACCGCCTGCGCGACCACTACCCACAGGCGGGCGACTACGCCGACCGGCTCCGCTCTGTGCTGGAGGAGCTGAAGGACATCGACGCCTCGGCGGCGGACGAGAGCGAACGGCTCGACACCGACCCCGAGCGGCTGCAGCAACTCTCCGCGCGCCTCGACACGCTCTACTCGCTCACGCAGAAGCACCATGCCGCCACGGTCGAGGAGCTCATCACCATCCGCGACGGCTACCTGGCCCGTCTGGCGGCCATCGACCACGGCGACGAGGAGCTCACGGCCTGCCGTGAGGAGCTCGCCCGGGCCACGGAGCAGGCTGGGAAGCTGGCCGAGCGGCTCCATAAGGCCCGCGAGAAGGCCTCGCCGGCCTTCGGCAAGGAGATTTGTGCGACGCTCGCGCGGCTCGGCATGCCCGACACGACCTTCCGCGTGGCGCTGGAGCCGACGCAGGAGCTCACCCCCTCGGGGCGCGACACGGTGACCTACCTCTTCTCGGCCAACCGCGCCATGACGCCCCAGGCCGTCGAGCGCATCGCCTCGGGCGGTGAGCTTTCGCGCGTCATGCTGGCCCTCAAGGCGATGCTGGCGCGGCGCATGCAGCTGCCGACCATCATCTTCGACGAAATCGACACGGGCGTCTCGGGACGGATTGCCGATGCAATGGGCGAAATCATCGCCTCGCTGGCCGAGACGATGCAGGTGGTCGACATCACCCACCTGCCGCAGGTCGCCTCGAAGGGCCAGACCCACTTCGTGGTCTACAAACGCGACGGACGCACCTCCATCACGCGGCTGACGGCCGAGGAGCGGACGACCGAAATCGCCAAGATGCTCTCGGGCAGCCGCATCACCGACGCGGCCCTCTCGCAGGCCCGCATCCTGCTCGGCCAGCCGGAGCGCCCCGCACGCTCGCGCGGCGACGAGAGCCAGACGCTCTTCTGACGCACCGCCGGCCGGAGAGGGGGGGGGAGAAAAGAATGAAAACTGAAGCTCCCGCCGCCAACAACAGATACCCCAAGGGACCGCCTGCGGTCCCGCCGACACGGGCTCTTCATCCAAAAGGTCCCGGAAGCTGCGGCTTCCGGGACCTTTTCCTTGATAGGGGCGCAAAGCCACAAGAGGCCGCATCGGAACAAAGGGCGAAGGCCCGAAGGGAAGAGGAGAGGGACATCGGAAAACAGAGAAGGGGGAAAAGCGGAAGAGCCGGGGAGCGGCCCCGGGAGACGGAGAGGCAGAGAGACGGAGAGGCAGAGAGACGGAGAGGACGAATAAGAGGCAGCAGAAAAGGAGCGACCGGCAGCAGAGGTACGTGGGGGCCCTGCCGGCAATTTTTTTCGGCCGGCGATTCGTCCTTTTTCGCCTTGCGACGTCTTATAAGTGAACGCGCGTTCGAACACAAAAACAGACTGAAATCAATGAACACAACCCCAACCTTCACCGAAGAGGAGCGGATGGCGCTGCTCGAGGATGCCGCGGAGCGCTGGAGCGAGGCGCTCTTCCGCTTCGCGGCACTGAGGTGCGCCTCCCGCAGCGACGCCGAGGATGTCGTTCAGGAGGCCTTTCTCCGATTCGCCACCGCCACGACACCCGTCCGCAACGCCAAAGCCTACCTCTTCCGCATGGTGGCCAACGGCTGCAACGACCTGCTGCGCCGGCGCCGCCCCACCGAGCCGCTCCCGCCGACACTCGAAGATGACCCGAGCGAGGAGCACATGCTCGAAGCCGAGGCCCGGCGGCTTGGCACCCTGCTCGACCGCCTGCCGGCCGAACAGGCCGAGGTCATCCGCCTGCACACCTTCGCCTCGATGCGCTTCACCGAAATCGCCGAGACGCTCGAGCTGCCCGCTTCGACCGTCAAGTCGCGCTTCCACTACGGCATCGAGCGACTGAAAACCCTCCTGTAAAACCCTTCCAAAAAAATCCGAAAACCATGAAAACCGATAAGACCATGACGTGCCGCCGCTTCCGCGAGCAGCTGGACGAACTGCTCGCCGGCACCCTCTCCGACGCTGAGCGCCGCAGCATGGAGGAGCACGCAGCCGCGTGCGAAGCCTGCGCCGCCGCCCTTCGCGACGCCCGACGGGCGCTCGACGCCGCAACCCCCCACATCGAAATTACCCCGCCCGCAGGTCTCCGCGAACGGATTCTGGAAGCCACCCGCCGACGACTGGCCGAGCAGGGAAGCGAACCCGGACAGGCCGCATCCGCCATCGCCGAATCTGCCGTGGCAGCCGACCTTTCAGCAGCAAAGCAGAACGCAGCCTCGGGCGCCACGGCCCGCCGCATGAAGATGCAGCCCATAAGCACCTCTCCGGAGCAGGCCGCCGACCGCAATGAGGCCGCCGCATCCGGCCAACCCCGCCGCCCCGTACGCCGCATCGTCGGCATCCTCTCGGGGGCGATGGCCGCCGCGGTCCTCGTCGTCGCAGCCCTCACCCTCGGCTTCAACACCCCGGCACGCGCCGCGCGCAACAGCTTCGCTCAGGCCATCGTCGCGATGAACGGCGTGCGGAGCATCCGCATCGAACTGCACATCCGCACCGACGCCGACGAAAACTTCGACTACACCAACCCGCTCGACGAGCCGGTGCCCCACACCATCGAGGCGATTTACTCCCCGCAGCTGCTCTGGCGCATCGAGAAGCCGGGCCGCAAGGCGCTCTACGACGGGAAGCACACCTACCTCTGGTTCGACGCACTGCGTGAGGGCGAGGTGCTCCCCTACTCGCCCAGCGTTGCGGGGATGCTCTTCCAGCTCATCGACCCCGGCCAGCTGCTCTCGTTCGAGGAGCAGCTCACCCGCTCGCACGACGGCTCGCGCTACACGCTGCGCCGCGAGGGGGATACCCTCCGCCTGACGGTCCACAGCCCGGCACAGGGCGATTTCAGCCAGAGCGACTACATGCGCAACTCCTCCGTCGCCGAGAGCGACACGCGCCGCGAATACCGCTTCGACGCCGCAAGCGGACGGCTGCTGGGTGGAAGCATCACCTTCCTCGCGGCCGACGGAAGGGAACGGACGCTGCTCGAGATTGACCGCATCGAGTACGACGCCCCGCTCGACGCCGCAACGCTCACCGCACTTCCCGAGGGCATCACCTGGAGGGAGCTGACCCAACCCGAGGCGGCGACCTCCCGCCTTGCGGGCATCGACGCCGGCCGGGCGGCACGGCTGATTCTCGACGCCTTCGCAACGTGGGACACCGAGATTCTCGACGAGGCGCTCTCGGCATACGGCGCCCGGGCCCGCCAGCTGCTCCGCAGCCGCTACGCCGGAGCTACTGTGGTGGAGTGCTCGGCCCCGGTCCGCTCGGGCAACTACCCCGGCCTCTTCATTCCCTGCCGGCTGCAAATGGCAGACGGCTCTACCGAGGAGCTCCACCTGGCGCTGCGCAACGACAACCCGCAGCGGAGCTGGGTCGTCGACGGAGGGCTCTGATCCCTCCGTCCGGCGGGGGGCAGCCCCGACCGCCGCATCCGACTCCCCTCCCGCAAACAAACGGGCACAAAAAAACCGGGGCACCCCGCTGGGGTGTCCCGGTTTTCCGTATATGCTGTCCTGCGGCAGCGGCCGACTGTTACATCATGCCGCCCATGCCGCCGGCGGGCATTGCAGGTGCAGGCTGCTCGGCCTTCTTCTCGGCCAGCACGCACTCCGTGGTGAGGAACATCGACGCAATCGATGCGGCGTTCTCCAGAGCCACGCGCGATACCTTCGTCGGGTCGATGATACCGGCCTTGAGCAGGTCCTCGTAGCGGTCGTCGCGGGCGTTGTAGCCGAAGGCTCCCTCGCCCTCACGCACCTTGTTGACAACCACCGAGCCCTCGCCGCCGGCGTTGGCGACAATCTGGCGCAGCGGCTCCTCGATGGCACGCTTTACGATGTTGATACCGGTCGTCTGGTCCTCGTTGTCGCCCTTCAGACCCTCGAGAGCGGCCGTAGCGCGGATGTAGGCAACACCGCCACCCGGAACGATACCCTCCTCGACGGCGGCACGCGTAGCGGCCAGCGCATCGTCGACGCGGTCCTTCTTCTCCTTCATCTCGACCTCGGTCGTAGCGCCCACGTAGAGGACAGCCACACCGCCGGCGAGCTTGGCCAGACGCTCCTGCAGCTTCTCCTTGTCGTAGTCCGACGTAGCCTTCTCAATCGAGGCACGAATCTGAGCCACACGGGCTGCAATGGCCTCCTTCTTGCCTGCACCGTCGACAATGGTGGTGTTCTCCTTGTTGAGCGTCACCTTGTCGGCCGTACCCAGCATCGAGAGGTCGGCATCCTCCATCTTCATGCCCTTGTCGGTCGAGATGACCGTGGCACCCGTCAGGATGGCGATATCCTCGAGCATCTCCTTGCGGCGGTCACCGAAGCCCGGCGCCTTGCAGGCGGCAATCTTCAGCGTACCGCGCAGCTTGTTGACCACCAGGGCCGACAGCGCCTCGCCGTCGACATCCTCGGCGATGATGAGCAGCGAGCGTCCGCTCTGAGCCACCGGCTCCAGGATGCCCATGAGCTCCTTCATGGTCGAAATCTTCTTGTCGGTAATCAGGATGTAGGGCTTGTCGAGCTGTGCCTCCATCTTCTCGGGATCGGTAATGAAGTAGGCCGAGATGTAACCGCGGTCGAACTGCATACCCTCGACCACCTCTACGTGGGTATCGGTGCCCTTGGCCTCCTCGACGGTGATGACACCCTCCTTGTTGACCTTGGCCATCGCCTCGGCAATCAGCTTGCCGATGTAGTGGTCGTTGTTGGCCGAAATGGTGGCTACCTGCTCAATCTTGGCGATATCGGTGCCGACCGTCTGGCTCTGCTTGCGCAGCGAGTCGACAACCACCGAAACGGCCTTGTCGATACCGCGCTTGAGGTCCATGGGGTTTGCACCCGCCGTGACGTTCTTCAGACCCACGCCGATGATGGACTGAGCCAGCACCGTTGCGGTGGTCGTACCGTCACCCGCGTCGTCGTTGGTCTTCGAGGCAACCTCGCGGACCATCTGGGCGCCCATGTTGGCAAAAGCATCCTCGAGCTCCACCTCCTTGGCGACCGTCACGCCGTCCTTGGTAATCTGCGGCGCACCGAATTTCTTGTCGATAATCACGTTGCGACCCTTCGGGCCCAGCGTCACCTTCACTGCGTTCGACAGCGCGTCGACGCCCTCCTTGAGAAGCTCGCGCGCCTCAACGTTATATTTAATCTCCTTTGCCATAGTCTTAGATAATCGCTAAAATGTCGTTCTGTTTCATCATGAGGTAATCGACGCCGTCGATTTGAATCTCCTGTCCGGCATACTTGCCGTAGAGCACCTGGTCACCGACCTTTACCTCCATCTGCACGTCCTTCGTACCGGGACCGACGGCAATGACCTTGCCAGCCAGCGGTTTCTCCTTTGCCGTGTCGGGGATAATCAGTCCACCTGCAGTCTTCTCCTCCGCGGGATTCGGGAGAATCAGCACACGGTCCGATAATGGTTTTACGTTCATAGTTCTATGTTTTTTATGTTGTTTGTTCGTAGTTTCGTGCAAAACGAATGCGTGACAGACTTCAACAAGAGCTGTGCCAAGCGGATTTTGGCAGGAAACGGGTGACAAAGCTACAGTCGCGACTGACATTTTGTCACGGGCGATTATTTTTTTTCGCACTTTTGTTGCATGGACCGAAAAAACGTATTACATTTGCACTCCGAAAGACCCGAAGACGGTCACACGGTGGATGTAGCTCAGTTGGTTAGAGCGTCGGATTGTGGTTCCGAAGGCCGAGGGTTCGAGCCCCTTCTTCCACCCGAAGAGGTCTCCTCAAAGCGAGGAGACCTCTTTTTTTTGCGTCGGTACGGGCATGCCGGCTCGGAAGCCTCAACGCACGCTGCGCCCGACACCTGCCCCATCCCACGCCAGGTCTCTGCACCGCCCGCCGCAGCAAGAGGCTGCCGACAGCCACACAGCCCGGCCTCCGCCCGTCAACAACCGAATCTCCCGACCCACGCCGCAATCGATTCAAGGGCCGCACGCCGTTTCAGCCTCCTCCCCCCCGACAGACGAGCCTCCGCCCGCCGACAAACGAGCCTTCCGCCCCACCGCCGCAGCGCGGATTCAAAGGCCGTACGCCGCGCCCCGCTGCACTTCCCGCTTCGCCACAACCGGCCCATCTTCCGCAACCGGCACTACCCGCACAAGCACCTCAACCTCCGCAACCGGCACCGGCCCCGCCCAAGCGCCTCGAAGCGGCACAAAAAAACAGCCGTCCCCGCGTTGGGGACGGCTGTCGTCTCTATGCTCGAACTGGCTTAGAGGGCGTTCACATGGAGCTGAAGCGCGCTCTTGAGGTTGCCGGCCTTGTTCTTGTGCATGATGTTGTGCTTGGCGAGCTTGTCGAGCATCGCGGTTACCTTCGGCAGAAGGGCCTCGGCGGCGCTCTTCTCGGTGGTGTTGCGCAGGGCCTTCACGGCATTGCGGGCCGTCTTGTGGTAGAGACGGTTGTGCGTACGCTTCGTCAGGGTCTGACGGATACGCTTCTTCGAAGACTTATGGTTTGCCATAACTTAAATTTTTGTTGTTCCTCTTTCGCTCTCCGGAGCTCCGCAGAAACGGGAGGCTTTCGACCCGCGCCACATGCTGTCGGCACGTTTCCGACCCCTCTTTCCGGTTTTACGTTTCACCGCCGCGCTCCGGATGCCGGCGGCACTCAGCGGCCGTAGCCGCTTGCGGATGGACCCGAGGGTCCGCTCCTGAACTAAAAACACCCGTCAGCGTTCGCCGCACCTTCGGAGAACCGGGGGTTCATTCCTCCCCCCAACGTCTCCACCGGCACGTCTCGCGCCAAGCTCGTAGCCCATAGGAGAATCGAACTCCTCTTTCAAGAATGAAAATCTTGCGTCCTAACCGATAGACGAATGGGCCTTACCGCTATCGCACCGCTCCGAGAAGGGGCTTTAGCGGTGCAAAGGTATACAAAAAAGCGAAGCAAACAAAAAAAACCGCTGAAAATTATCGCCCTACCCCTTTTCGGCGGGTCGAACCGTCTGGCTCACAGGGTCAAAGGTGATGCCTCCGCCCGAGAAGAGACGCTCGATGTGGCCGCTGCGGACCATCTCCGGCGTGGGCAGGTGGTGCAGGTGCGGCGTGTCGATGAGCGCCACCGAATCGCAGAGCGAGAGGGCGATGTCGAGGTCGTGCGTCGAGAAGAGGACGCACTTGCCCTCCTCGCGGGCGAGCCGCTGCAGCAGCGTGCAGAGCTCGTAGCGGTTGGGCAGGTCGAGGAAGGCCGTCGGCTCGTCGAGCAGGATGACGGGGGTATCCTGCGCCAGGGCCCGGGCGATGAGAATCCGCTGGCACTCGCCGTCGGACATGGCGTCCATCGTCTTGCGGGCGAAGGAGCTCATCCCCACCAGTTCGAGGGCGCGGGCCACCGTCTCGCGGTCGCCGCGCTGCATGCGGCCGAACCAGTTGGTATAGGGGGCGCGGCCCAGCGCCACCACATCCTCGCACGCGAGGTTGGCAATGCGCACCTTGTCGGTGGTCACGAAGCTGACGGTCGAGGCCCGCTCCAGGGGTGAGAGCTGCACGAGCGGCCGCCCGCAGAGGAGCACCTCGCCCGAGGCGACGGGCCCCAGTCCGGCCAGCGCCCGCAGCAGCGTACTCTTGCCGCTGCCGTTGCGCCCCAGCAGCGCCGTGAGGCTGCCCTGCGCAAAGGTGGTCGAGACGTCGTCGAGCAGCGTCCGCCGGCCGTAGCCGATGCCCAGATGTTGAAGTTCTATGCTCATGGTCGGGTCAATGTCAAAAGAGGTTGCGGTTGCGTACGACGACCAGTATCACCACCGGGATGCCCATCATGGCAGTGACGGTGTTGATGGGCAGCGTCAGGCTCTTCGAGAGCAGGTCGCAGAGGAGCAGCAGCGCCGAGCCTGCCAGCATCGAGGCGGGCATCAGCACGCGATGGTCGGCCGCCGCGAAGAGCATCCGCGCCAAATGGGGCACCGCCAGGCCGATGAAGCCCACCGGACCGCAGAAGGCGGTGACCGTACCGGCCAGCAGCACCGTCGAGAGGAAGAGCATCGTCCGCACGCGGACGATGTTGAGCCCCATCGTGCGGGCGTAGTTCTCGCCCAGCAGCAGCATGTTGAGCGGTTTGATGGAGGCCACCGAGAGGAGCAGACCCACGATGACGGGCGGCAGCAGCAGCCCGAGCTGCGAGGCCGTGACGTCGCCGAGCGACCCCATGGTCCAGATGACGAACGACTTGAGCGCCGCCTCGTTCGAGAGGTACTGCAGGATTTCGACCACCGAGCCGATGCCCGAGCCGAACATCATGCCCAGAATCAGAATCACCATGATGTCCTTGATGCGGCGCCCGACGGCCATGACGGCCAGCAGCACCAGCGCCGAGCCGAGCCGAGCCACGCCGCACCGGTCAGTCCGAGCGACTGCACCAGCGAGTGGTTGGCCACACCCAGCAGCGGCGCCCCCAGCAGGAAGAGCGCCACGCCCAGGCTGGCGCCCGAGCTGACGCCCAGCACGTAGGGACCCGCCAGCGGATTGCGGAAGAGCGTCTGCATCTGCAGGCCGCTCGCCGAGAGGGCCGCACCGGCAAAGAGCGCCGTAATGGCCTTCAGCAGACGGATGTTCAGCACGATATAGCGCGATTCGGCGGGGCAGTCGCCCCCCGTGAAGGCGGCCACGACGTCCGACGCCGGAAGCCGCACCGAGCCGACAAAGAGGTCGGCCACAAGCAGCGCCAGCGTCAAGAGGCCGAGCAGCAGGAAGCAGAGCGAGGTGCGCGACATGGGCTATTCCAGCTTTTTGTAGTACCAGAGCGAATCGCTCCGCCCCTCGAAAATCCGAATCAGGTCGGCCAGCACGCGGTCGGGATGGACGACGCCCGACTCCCAGAAGTCGGAGCCTCCGGCGGGTGTCTGGCGGCGGTTGTTGTTGAAGACGCGGCCGTTGCGGACGGCCGGCACCGAGGCGAAGCGCGGATTCTGCCGCACGAGCTCCTGCAGCGAGTTGGCCGCCCCGGTGTTGAGCCAGTAGTCGGCCGAGTTGGTCAGCAGGTAGGCCTGCTCGATTTCGACCGCATACGAGGCGTTGCCCCGCGCCTCGGGGCAGACGTAGGCGCCGCCGGCATCCTCGATGAGGCGCACCATGTAGCTGTCGGCCGAGGGAAGGTACCACGTGTCGCGGTAGGGGGTGTTGAGCATCACGCGGGGACGCTGCCCGGGCTTAACTCCGTCGCGCAGCGCCTCGTAGCGGGCACAGGTGGCATCGAAGAGGGAGCACCCCTGCTCCATGCGGTCGGTCAGCTCGGCGATGACCATCACCCATTCGGCCTTGCCCAGCGGCGACTCCTCGACGTAGTCACCAATATATATATAGGGAATCCCCAGCTCGCGGAGCTTGTTCGTCACGGCCGTATCCTCGCCCGCCACGCCGTAGAGCAGCACCAGGTCGACACGCATGGCCACCAGCAGCTCGAAGTTCAGGTTCGAGTCGTAACCCACGTCGCGCACCTCGCCGCAGAGCTTGTGGGCGGCGACGTAGTCGTTGGCAATGTAGTCGATGCCCGAGACCCCAACGATGCGCTCCACCTCGCCCAGCAGGTCGAACATCGCCACATGGCTCGACGACATGCAGACGACCCGCCGTACGGGCGCCTCGACCACCTGCCCCGGGAATCCGGCCGGTACCGGCTCGCCGTCGCGCACGACGTAGAGGTACTGCACCTCGCCCGAGCCGCCCTGCCAGGGGTTGCGGACCGTTACGAGCGAGCTGGCACTCCCCTCGCGGCTGCGGATATCGAAGCCCGACGCATAGCGGGGCGTATAGCGCTCAACCGTGAAATCCTCCACGGCGAAGGGTCTTGAATCGCGGCAGCCGACGGCCGCAAGGGCCATCCAGAGCAGCCCGACGAGGAAAAATCGTTTCATATCGCACAAAAATAGAAAAAAATATTGCGAAAAAGTGTTGTTTTGAAAAAAATACACTATATTTGCAGTCCCAAACACGAGGTAAATGCTTCTCCAGAAGCGGGCCGCGGGTGAGGGAACAGGAATCGGGGCGTAGCTCAGTCCGGTTAGAGTACACGTCTGGGGGGCGTGTGGTCGCTGGTTCGAATCCAGTCACCCCGACTGAAGAAAAGGCTTGACAATCAACTGATTGTCGAGCCTTTTTCGTTTTTGCGCCTGCCTGCCCAACGGGCGGTTGACGCCGCGGTTGACGCGAAAAAGTCAACCAAGAAGTCAACCAAAAACCGATGAAAACCTGTGTTTCCGTCGTTTGTTACAGGTACAAGGTACTTGCAAATGGAGAATCCCCGCTGATGCTCCGCATTTCCAAAGAGGGTCGCCGTACGATGAAGAGTCTGGGCGTGTCGGTCGATCCCAAATTCTGGAATTTTGACACCAACCAACCCAAACCCAACTGTCCGAATCGACAGTTGATTCGCCAGATCATGCTGAAATATGAATCCGAGTACAACGGGAAGATTCTGGCGAAAGAGATGAACGAGGAGGAGTTTACCCCGCAGATGATTGTTGCCGAACAAAAGGAGCGAATCAAGGCGCAGACTGTCGAAGAGGTTTATAAAGCGATTATCGCCGAGTTGAAAGAGCGGGGAAGTGTGGGCAATGCCTATGCCTATCTGAACTCTTATAACGTGCTGAAATCATTTAATCGAGATAAAGCGCTTAATTTTACATTCAGTCGCATTGACGTCGAATATCTGGAAAAGTTCGAGGAGTGGATGCGGGCGCGTGGAAATAAGGAGACGTCGATGAGTTTCCAGATGCGCACCCTGCGTGCCGTGTTCAATCGGGCAATCAAGCGACGTGTCGTTGCCCGAGAGAAGAACCCTTTCACCGAATATAAGATTAGCCGATTCAATACCCAAACTCCGAAACGGGCGTTGAGCAAGGCCGATGTAATGAAAATTGTCGATGCGGACTGTGCGACGGAGAGCGATCTTTGTCGTTTGGCCCAAGACATCTTTACATTTTCTTATTTGTGTGGGGGAATCTCGTTTGTGGACGTTGCGAATCTGACACCCGATAATATCGTCGAGGGACGGTTGTCGTACCATCGTCAGAAAACGCATGGTGCAATCAATGTCCCGTTGTCGGAGCGGGCGATGCGGATTGTGAACCGATATGCCGAATCCTGCAAGCAGTCGGGTTATCTCTTTCCGATACTCGATTCATGCATGCATTCGACGCCGATGCAGAAACGGAATCGGGTGCATAAGGTCTGCCACCAAGTCAATAAGGAGTTGCGGCAGTTGGCCCGTCGGTTGGATATATCTGGAGACCTTACGACCTATGTCGCAAGGCACAGTTTTGCCACCGTGTTGAAGAAATCGGGTGTGAATATCGGCATCATATCCGAGGCATTGGGACATCATAGCCTGAAGACCACGCAGATTTATTTGGGCGCGTTTGAGAACTCGCAGATTGACGAGGCCATGCAGAATTTGTTATGAAAAAAAATTGGACCGACTTTGTCGATGGGCCTTGTAACAACCCCTCCGTCAAAGTTGGTCCTATTTCTTTAGGGGATTATCCGATGGATTCGGATAGTCCCCTTTTCTTTTTCTTTGGTCGGCAGTTGCGGTTGAAATCGGAATTTTATATATTCGTTTAGACATATCATAAGTTTTGTCATGGAAATGAATTTTAAGGATGGCATCATTCTGCCTACAAAGGCGCTTCGAAAATGCGGACCATATTTAGAAAAATATTTTGGGATTACATTAGGCTATTTTAATGTAGAACTTGAAAAGTTTAGATATGAGGGGTCGGCATCATATGCTATTCAGAAAGACCAAGACATATGTTTTCCCCTTCGTAATTTAAATTTTAAGGCATATTTGCAGGATGTTGATGGCCCAATGCTACCTATTCCATTGGGTGATGTGGCGTTACTTGTTGCATATATTATTATGGATAGGAAATATCCAGAGGAAGCATATCCAGAGTCTTTGGATTCCGATGACCGAGAGTGGGATGATATCTATCAAAATGATTGGTCCAAGTTGCTTGTTTTTATCGATGAAATATTGCAACGAGAAGAGAAAGCGAAAAAATCGCATAATACATCTATTACGATACGCACGAATGATGGTTTGCAGGATCCATTGGAAATTGAAAATAGTGGGAATTGGTTTTTTCGTTTGATCAAAAAGGAGTTTGCGTCTTATTTTAATATTAAAACTCCAGAAGAAGCAAGACAGGATTTATTAAGACAAAAACCATCGGTCGGCGCTAAAAAGCTGAATCCGATATATGATATCGTTATTTATGGTTTCTATAGAATGCTACACGAAGAAAATGTTATTCCAGAAAAACCTGATATACCTAATGAACTTTGTGAGCTAATTTATAAATTTACGACGTTTACAGGGTGCTATCCTAAAGAAAAGACAAAGGACGATATATTCAATCCGAAACGCATTCGTGCAGATATCTCCCATATAAAGAAAAAAGTTAGCATATTTGGTGAAAGTTATATTCCTAAATTCTCACCAATAGAGTTATCCTCCGTGCGCTACATGACGCAAGATATTTGCCCTCGGAGTTTGGACTAAAATTCGATATAAATAATTTAGAGCAGGACAACAATGTTGCCCTGCTTTTTTATTGCATATTCTGCATTTTCTGTGAAAGGTGTAAGTTGTTGATATTTACGGGTAAATAATAAACGCAAAAGTCGTTTATATCCTTTACCTAAAATAGCACTTAAAACTGCTCAGAAACAACCATCTTTGCCGCCGTAAAACGAGGACGGAGCGTACGGCCGACTCAGCATTAAAATAATAAAATATAAAAAATGGTTGTTAAATTAGCTTCAAAACGGGCGAATATCGCCTATCTGGAAGAAGCCGTTAAGAACGGCTATCACATGTGCATTGCACTCGAATATGACGGTAACTATTATTACCGAGTACGAGTGCATGAAGCAGATGCAACGGTCATGTTCCTGATGTACCTGAACGCCGAGGTTTATGCGACGGTACAGCAGATGCTGGGGTGCCAAACGATTTTGTCTGTTGCAACGGGCAGATTCAGCCTTTCACATGCCAATGGCTTGGTTGCATTCCGAGGAATGTCCCTGCTGAAAATGCGGATGCTCCGTGTGCTGAATTTCTTTTACAAGAATGTCTCACTTACCTATGCTCGATAACTGCATGAAAACAGAATTTCTAAACATTGCCAAAGGGCAATGCCTGACAGATGTCCTGCCCGCGATTCCCACTAACACGATCTTCGACAAGACCATCACGGGATGCGGTGCGACCCACAGCGAGATTGTAAATGCAGCACGCAATTCCATCATTATCGAACCGAATATCCCCGTAATTATCGGCAAGAAAGCGGACCATCCGTTTCTGTTTGCCGTGTACGAGGGCATTACGAAAGAGGATGTGAAAGCCTATCTTGCTGGGGAGCATGATGGCTATCGCAAAATCATTACGACGCCTGAAGGCTTCGACAAAAAGGTGCTTCCCGCCATGCGCGAGTTGGAAATTCCCGTCTATAAGGACTATTTCCTGCTGTTCGACGAGTGCGAAAAGGCCATACAGGATGTGGGCTACCGAGGCGACATCTATCTGCCTGTCGAGGATTTTTTCAAATTCGAAAATAAGGCGATGGTTTCGGCGACACCGATTATTCCGTCCGACCCTCGTTTCGAGGAGAACGGATTCAAGGTGTTGAAACTCGTTCCGACTTATGACAGCCGCATTGATCTGACGCTTTGTACGACCAACAACACGGTTGCAGTCATGCGGAAACTGTTGAAGCGTTTGGAAAACGAAACGGTCTTCGTGTTTCTGAACTCTACGGAAACCATCTTGAATTTGATTCTTGCACTCAAACTGCAAGGACGAAGCAAAGTCTTTTGCAGCGAGAAGAGCGTGCGAAAACTCAAGCAGATGAACTTTACCGATGCCAGCGAAACCCTCGATGAATTGGCGTCCGTCAATTTCCTGACCAGCCGTTTCTATGCGGCTGTAGATATTAAACTGGACTACAAACCCCACGTTATCATATTGACGGATGTGTTGCGTGCACCCTTTTCGGCAATAGACCCGCAAACCGAGGTAGTGCAGGCCATCGGACGATTCCGTAACGGTGTGGCAAGGGCTTACCATATTGCCAATACAAGCGACAGTCTGCAATGCCAGACCCGCGAAGCTCTTGAGCGCCGATTGATGAGTGAAGAACACATTTACAATCAAATCCTCCAGATACAACCTGACGGAGAGGATGAAGTGCAGGCGCGTTTCCAAGCCTTAAATGGCATGGATTATAAGCGGTTTGTAACGCGTGACGGGAAACGCAACCATTTCATGTGGGACAATGCATGGGCAGATGAACAGATCAAGGCGTACTATCGCTATCCGTCCACACTGACAGCGGCCTATAAAACAGCTCCGTTCCAGTTGCAAGTCTGCACGGCCCATTACCCAATCACGGATGCGGATCGTTTGCGTCGTGAGAAAGCAAAAATGAATACCCGCGAATTGTGGCGAGAGGTGGTTGTGCAGCTCACAAAACTCCAAACGGGTCACTCCGATATCGAACCTGCATTCCTGCAAGAAGAACTGGGGAATGAGTTTGCGACCATCGTACAAGCATTTACGATTCTCGGGGCCAAGCGGCTGGAAGAACTGGAATACAGCCGTAGCAAGATTGAAGCAGCGATGACCCGCGCAGAAGAAAACGTGCTGCTGACAGCCTCCAAGATGCAGAATGCCGTTTATGCGCAATACAAGCCAGGGGATTTGGTCGCATGTTCGGAAATCAACAATTTCCTGCATCGGTTGATTGTGAACAACGGCATTCCGTTCAAAGGACGGGTGGACCGAAAGGTCGTGAAACTGTTTTTCGAGATCGATGACGACACGAAACGACTCGGAGGGCAAAAAGCTTTTCTGCTCGGAAAAAAGATGTTCGAGTTTTAGGGGGCATCGGACCGACTTTGCAAAGGGGCCTTATATAAACCCCTTTGCGAAAGTTGGTCCATGCTATATGTACGAATAGATACTCCCTGTTTTTCGCCCCGCCCCCTTTTCTGATGGAAAACAAAATTATTACCTATCCCTTATAATGGGATTCCACATAAAACAGGCCACCCCTATTTAAGCCTGAAACCAATTCTCTGCATAGCATTATTGAGATTATATATAGTTGGATTACAGCGTATATGTGACAAACATATACTCAAAATGCTATGTACAACACACAAGAAAAGGCCAAGCAAATGGTAGACATCCATGTCCTGTGGGGACAAAGTTCGGTAATCGAAGAGTTAATCCAAGCGGGGAAAATCGACGAAGAGTACCTCTATCCCTTTAATGGGGAAGAGGTGTTGGAGTGGTGGCTGGTGACATCATGGCTGGCCAATCGGTTGAGAGAACAGGGCGAAATCATCATTGACGAACTGGGTTGCCATTGGTGGGGACGAATGTCGAGCGGACAGGCCATCTACATGGACCATGTCATGCAGGAGATTTGCAGGGGGAATTGATTGATTCCCCTTGCATATTAGAATCCGATTGTTTACTTTTGCGGAGACAACCAAATAAAGGCAAGAAAGACATGTAGCACAAAATAGATTATTACGCTTCA
>OHCP01000344.1_pt1 | contig 19008 bp, 23 predicted proteins | sample 1566811 | NCBI WGS metagenome assembly OHCP01 (sample SAMEA3879591, study PRJEB24766) | human gut metagenome | biome: human-associated habitat; feature: feces | place: USA | collected 1985/1987
AGTATGTTCGTGCTGGACGAACAAAAAAAAGAAGCAGACCTTTTGGGTCAGCCTCATTCTCTAAATAAAGATAAAATTGTCAAACTAAATCGTTTTTTTCCTCAGAATATTACATTATTCATATTGATAAAAGTACAAACATCATGCTATATAGTATATCTCTCAGAGATATCAAATTAGATTATAACAGAGATAAATTTTGTAAAAAGGGCAAATCCTGCCCATATTCTGCACAAGGCTCATAAAGGACCTGAATTTCGTTATCTTCAAATAGCTGTGCTTGCTTTTGAAGCTTCTCCAAATACAAAGTATGTTTTGAGTGATCGTTGATTTCTTCTCGGCGGGCCTTACTTAGTTCCAGGAACTCATCATTTTGATCCACACCAAGAAATCGACGTCCCAATAAACTTGCAGCAATACCAGTTGTACTACTACCTGTAAATGGGTCTAAAATCCATGCACCAGGAAGAGTTGAAGCCTGAATGATTCGCGACAGAACGCACAATGGTTTTTGAGTTGGGTGTTTTCCACAAGACTTTTCCCATCGTGCAATTGCGGGTAATCGCCAAACATCACGCATCTGAGTGCCACCATTGATCTTTTTCATGAGCTCATAGTTAAAAAAAATGGGGCACTTTGGGTTCTTTACGAGCCCAAAGGATATACTCAGCGGAATAAGTAAAATATTTACAGGACAAATTTGGTGGCGGATTTGTTTTTTCCCATGTAATGCAGTTCAATATCTTGAAGCCTAATTCTGTCAAGCACCGAGCGACTGAGAAAATATTATGATAAGTACCACTTACCCAAATTGTACCATTGCTTTTCAACTTATCGCGACAGGCTGCAATCCATGATTTATCAAACAGATAATCTTCCTCATATCCGTTAGATTTATCCCATTCACCTTTATTGACAGAAACCATCTTACCGCTTTGCACGCTTATTCCTCCGTTTGATAAATGATATGGAGGATCCGCGAAAATCATATCAAACTTAAAATCAAACGAATTCAGAAGTTCGATACAATCTCCTTTCAAAAGGGTAAAGTCCCTATTTCCCGATCTATAGTATGGAGTTAACATCAATGGAATGTTGCTGTTGATACAATTTCAAAAATATTTCTATGTTCCTTTAACCTTTCTAAGAGATTCTTGAACATATAAGCATCATGCCTATTGGTTTTTTCTTGAACCATCAATAGTTTTGCAATCAATATCAAGAATTTAACACTATACTCACCTTTTCCTGCTAATTTGCTATATTTCTGTGCTTCATTATTTACTTCAGCCAACAAATTCTCTGGGGACAATAAAAGGTCCTGCTCTTTTTTTGATTTTAAAGGAACCGTACGATTCCATTGTTCTAGTAAACCATCTAGCAATAAGTCTGTCTCATGCGGTTCACTATAATGTTTAATCAACATATCTACAGCCCAATGAATATGCTTAGGTGACGGATTCGACTCCATTTCCCATCTTCTTTCTGACGATATTTTAGCAAGATATCAAATTCAGACAATGTTCCTTTATATATTCCTAAAATATAGGTCCCATTAATTGGAATCTCACATAGAGGTTTCTGACCTTTACATACCATTGAAGTATTTTGATTTGCCATAATTGTTAATCATTTTAGTTTTTTGGAAATAATACCGTTTTCAAGATCCGCTATATTATACAAGTGTTCCAAGATATCAAACGTTTCCTTCAGATTATTCTTTGCACTGCGCCAACCACAACCATCGGTAAACCAAACAAATTTGAAATATCCCAAATCTTTAGTTTCCATAGTGATAGTTTTGTAACTACGAGCTGTTTCATTCAACTTTGAACCACTACTGGTATAAAAGTTAGTTTCTATTCCATAAATGGTATCCTTTCCTTTTACCACAAAATCAAATCTTTTCTCTGCGCCACCATTATTTGAGATCGAAGACAGGTCTATTCCCCATTTGGCCTCTATTTCATGGATATACATTTCCTTGAAATAATCAACACCTTTCACAAGTCCAGCTCTACAAAGAAAGCCCTCTACAAGATTCTCCATAAAATGGCCCCCTCGATTCTTGCGTCCATTTGAGTCAAGTCCTGTTTCTATACCCGTCACGTAATCTACAAGATTGTTGACAATATGATTCTCCATCAAATCAAAAAGACCAGTCTTTCGCACGAATTTGACATAATCTTCATTCGTGCAATTGGGTTTGTCAAAATGAAAATCAATCTGCCCCTCTTCATCCATAGCCATAATGTCAAGCTCACGCTTGGCCAAAAGAATAGGAATACATCTTAGAGTTTCTGGATATTGTTCCAAAATATTTCTGAATTCATTTTCTATATTCTTGGAACCTATAAGTGAATTCAAAATATTGAGTGGAATTTTAATAGCTTCCACATTATTGAAAACCTTATCGAAATCAACGTAATATTTATAATCAGCTATAGAAGGTCTAAAACCAGCTAACCATGTATCAAAGTCTCTCATATCAGTAAGCATTGGCAACATTGGAAATCATTATCTCTGAAATAGCTCCACGTCCATTTCCTTTTGAATTTATCATCCTCGCAGCAGAAACTCTTTTAATGGAAAATCTATTGTAAAGATGATCAAAGAAATTATCTCCATTATCTACGTTTTGAGGGTCTGAATTACTTGCCACAAATAAAGATTTGTGTGTTGCAATCTGCTCGCAAAAATCACGTAACCGAGTCTGTTCAGTGTCATCAAAACCATCTTTTGCATAAGAAGTAAATGCTGAAGTCTCTGTTAATGGACGATATGGTGGGTCAAAATAATACAAGGCATTATCATCTGCATATTTACCCGTTTGTGCAAAATCACCACAAAGAATCTCAACACGTTGTAAAATAGCAGAATCCGCCCTCAATGTCTCCGCATCGCAAATTTTAGGATTAGCATATCTCCCATGTGGGACATTGAACTTTCCTTTAGAATTTACACGATACAGTCCATTAAAGCAAGTTCGATTTAGGAAAATAAATAATGCAGCAGTTTCAAGCTCTGAATTATTTTTTTCATTATAACGTTCACGTTGAGATAAATAATAATCTTTTCGTGCAACGTCATCAAGCGCAAGATACTCTGTTTGTATTCGTGTCAATTCAAGAATTAATTTTTCTACATCGGATTTTATTACACGATATGTACAAATTAACTCCTCATTTATATCATTGATTACAGCTTTTGTTATGTTAGGATATTCTTGTAGAATCCAGAACATAACAGCTCCTCCACCAACAAATGGTTCGACATAAACCACTTCTCCCCGTTGTGACAAATCTTGAGGTAGGGTATTCTTTATATCGTCAAGAAGTTGGGTTTTTCCCCCAACCCACTTGACAAATGGTTTTGCTGAATATTTATCTACTTTTTTCATATATGCAAAAATAATTATAACGGTCCATTTACCCAATAAAACGAAACAATAAAACTTATATTTTTATATTCTCTTTCTGTAGTTTCTTTTTTCACTATATCCTGCTACCATCCTTATCGCAAACATCAGACACCTTCTCCGATACGCCTCTTCCTCCTCATCCGGCCTTCTTCCGTCCCAGCGAAGGTCTGAGTCGGCGTTGCCACCGCCACCACTGAATGAAACAGCGACAGGTTGTCCGCCAATCAAAGCATCAGCGATAAAGAAGATTCGTTCCCGTACAGAAGGCTCAGCCAGCTGGTCAAGAAATGTCTGCATCTGTTCTGTCTGATTATCGTTGAGCTCCGTCAGTCGTGCATACTCCTGTTGCAGCCATTTGAGCTCCCGATAGTCCAGCAACGCATTATTCTGCACCGCCTGTATTTGCTGTTCGGCATCTTTCCGATACAGTTTTTCAATCTGACGGACAATCTTCACGAATCGGCTGGCGATAGACCGGTTCTGCTCCTCAATCCATTTGTCAACACCGAATATCGGAGGTTTACCAGTGATCCGTGGCGGCTCATAATCTATCTTGTGATTGCGGAAAGGTTTCGCCACTCTACCGACACGGGCTATATTCTTTGTCATCTGTTCCAGTTCCTGCTCCTTTTCTTGAAGCTTACTCGCCTTGTCTTCAAGCTTGGACTGGTATTCGGAAATCTGTTTTTGTATCCTGATCTTTCGAATTTCATATTCCTGAAGAGCGATTTTGCCGGAAGCCAGAGACTTCTCTATTTCTTCAAGTTGGGATTGATACCTGAATATCTGTGCTTCCAACCTCCGTGTCATAGTCTGTAGCCCCTTGACAGCTTTCTCTGCCAGCTTCGCTTCTTTGGTAAGTTTGCCAAGCGAATATAATCTTTTCGGTCTTACAATACGCTTCTTCCTTCCGTTGTTAGTATTCCTGAGGAGAAGTAAAGGTAATGTCTTTTAGACAAACAAACCACATTATCACAGACTATAAAACACCAACGCGACAAACAAATTCTCATTGTTCATCGCGCTAGTATTCAGTTGTTTAACCTATATGAGGGCCGCTAATACTCCTCCTCGTTAAAGAAAAAGTCATCCTTGGTCGGGTAATCCGGCCAGATATCTTCTATGCTTTCATAGACCTCGCCATCATCTTCAAGTTCCTGGAGGTTTTCAATAACCTCTTCGGGAGCACCTGAGCGATTTGCGTAGTCGATAAGTTCATCCTTTGATGCAGGCCATGGAGCATCATCCAAGCTGCTTGCCAGTTCAAGTGTCCAATACATAATCTAATCTCCAAACTTAAATTTCTACATAAATGACCGTGCGGAAAAAAGCGCCCCACGATACGGGCGGCAAATATATATAAAAATTCCATATAATGAACATTTTTATGTAATTTTGTGGCCGTCGTCCGGAATCGGGCGATTACCGCAATCACGAAATAGCTTCAAACGACATGGCATACAAGTCAGAAGACATATACGAAAAGGACACCACGGCTGAAATTGCCGTTCACGTGAAAGAAATTCTCAGACTGCTCGGAGAAGACACGGAAAGGGAAGGACTTCTCAAGACACCGGAAAGGGTGGCGAAATCTCTCCAATTCCTTACCAAGGGATACTTCCAGAATGGGGAAGAAATAGTACGCTCGGCGATTTTCGATGAGGAATACCAGCAGATGGTAATTGTGAAAGACATTGAACTGTACTCAATGTGCGAACATCACATGCTGCCGTTCATCGGGAAAGCACACATCGCGTACATTCCCAACGGCAAGATCACCGGCCTGAGCAAGATCGCAAGAGTCGTGGAAACATTCGCTAGACGTCTTCAGGTACAGGAAAGGCTTACCGTCGAGATACGTGACTGCATCCAGAACGCACTTCAGCCGCTCGGCGTCGCCGTCGTGATAGAAGCCGCGCACACCTGCATGCAAATCAGAGGAATACAAAAATCCAACGCCATTACCACGACCTCGGCTTTCTCCGGCGCGTTCCTCACTTCTGCCAGGACCAGAAACGAGTTCCTCAATCTGATCCGCGATGCCCGCTGACAATGCTGCTGTCATATTTGCGGTCCCATTCCTGGTAATATTCGATTTTGGGGTCCTCGAACAATGACATCTGCACGGCCGTCTCGCGCGTAAACTTGGAAACCCCGATACCCACCTGGCGTATCGGAGCCGAACCATCCCAAACCTCAGACAAAAGACGCCTCGCCTCATTCAGGACAAGAGCCGTAATATCCGTTGGCTGAGGAAGTTGACATTGTTTCTGGGCAACACTGAAATCCGCAAACTTTATGAACATCGAGACGCATGAACACATGAAACCCTGCTTTCTGAGCCGATGCGCCACGACACATGCGACATTGAACATCTCCCTGTCCAGCTCCGAAGGATTCACGATATCACGCGCGAAAGTATGCTCCGCGCTGATGCTCTTCGCCTCCTGGACCTCCGTCTCGACAGGCTCGTCGTCACGCCCGTTCGCATGCTCATGCAGCTGCGCCGCAAAAGTTTTGCCCACTATTGTTGTCAATGCCTTCACTTGAACCTTCGCCAGATCGCCGATCGTCCGGATGCCATGACCGGTCAATTTCTCACGGGTCCTCTTCCCCACCCAAAGCAAATCCCCCACAGGGAGAGGCCACATTTTCCCGGGCACTTCTTCCGACCATAAAGTATGGACCTTATCCGGTTTTTCGAAATCCGACGCCATCTTGGCCAGCAACTTGTTCGACCCCACACCGACATTGACCGTAAAACCCAACTTTTCCCGGACCTCGTCCTTCAGACGGCAGGCGACCTCCGCAGGATCTTTGCGATACACCCTGAAAGTCATGTCTATGAAACACTCATCTATCGAAAACTTCTGAAGCACAGGCGAATACGAACGGCAAATATCCATAAATGCCCCGGAACACCGCTTGTACCACGCCCAGTCGCCGCGCACAATCACGAGATCAGGACATAACCGCAATGCCATACTTACCGGCATTGCCGTCTTTATTCCCGACTTTTTCGCAGGAATGGAAGCAGCCGTGACAATGCTTCTCCTGTCAGACGGGTCACCCGAAACGACAGCAGGGACGAGCCTGATATCAGACCCGCCCTCTGCCAGAATCTTGATTGCAATCCAGCTGAGAAACGCCGAATTCACATCAATATGAAATATCACCCGTCTCATCCGAGAGACTGATTACCTGATCACATCGGCCAAAGTATCCGCTGCAGCTTTGACCACATCGGCAGCAGCCTTGTGGAACGGCGAATGCAATCCTATAAAACCAAGATTATCAGTTAAATACAATACCGCGAAAGCAATTGCCAGCACGACAATAACCGTCGGGAGCCATATTTTCCATGCAGGAGTCTTCCTGCCGTAAGGATCGGCCAGTCTCAATTTCGGATACTTGGCCACATTGGTCAGCTTGCCGCCGAAAAGAATATTGACCAGAACCTTGGAGTTGATGGCCCAACCGTTGGCATTCAAGATAGGGCCGAGATTGCGCTTGCGGAGACTCATCCATGCCAAGAAACATGAAGGGCCGGAAATCACAAGCAGCATAAACACCAAAAGCAGGAAAAGCTTGAGCGGAGGTGTATTGCTCACACCTGAAATGACATCAGTAACAAAAGACCCGATATATCCCAATGCCATGCCGATGGCAGCAAAGATACCGGCGAACTTGGCAATGTCAAAAGGCTGTTTCTTATTGGCATCGGCAGCACCCTCCGCAGGAGCCACAGTCGCAGCACTCTGAACCTTGGACTGAAGATCAGCATTGATCTTGGCATCCTTTTCAGCAGCAGACTTATTGACAAGCCCTACACAAAATTCCCACGCCTTGCGATAAGGAGCCCAGAAGGCCTGTTTCACACTCACCGGATTATCTACTATCTTGGTAATCACGGCCTCCCAGGCATTGCCATGAAGGTCATAGAAAATGCCATTCTTTCCCGGGCGCAAATCATCAATATCCCCATCGGTCATTACAGCCACCGCATCCATTGTCCTGCCAAGCTCCTTGGAAGTACACCTGAAATATATGAGGAAAATACCGCTGAGCTTGGCCATATCGGCATGTTTGGACATATCCGCGACCCTGATGCACAGGTCGCAGCACCTCTGGTCAATGTAAAGCTGACCGAGCTCAAACATTGCCCTTACACCCGGAGCGCGCGAATAAAAATCAGTGAACAGCACGAAATTCTTCAGGAAACGGTAGAAATCACGGTAATAACACATCAATTTTTTCACGTCATCGATGGAATCCGCTTCCGCCTTCACTGCCACATCACTAGCCACAAGCTCCAGCAGGTCAGCATGATAATTATCGGCCAGGACAACACGGATTCTGTCAATTCCAAGCGACTCCACCTCGCAGCCTTTCTTGTCCGCAAGCCAAGCAGCGTAAGCATTGAACTTGGCAGCCACCGAATCCCATTCAGCAGCGGTAATACCCTCACGGCCGTCAAATTCCGCTCCGAGCACGAGAGACTGGACCCTGTCGAACGCAGCCTGCCATGCTGGATTTATAGCATTGAACGGCAGCAGACCGGACATAGAAGGCTTGGCAAGAGGACAATCAGCCACAGAAGCGATATCCTTCACGGAAACACTTACAGACTCTGCGACTACCGGGTCGAAAGCCAGGAGCCTGCAACGCATGAAATAATCGGAAATCTTGTCTTTCAATGCATTATAAGCATCATAAGCAGCGCCGGTATTGTCACCATAAGGAAGAACCGTCTCATCAGCCTTGTCCTTCCACGCCGCATAATCGGCACACGCGGCATAAAACTTATCCATAAGTTCTGCCGTCACGCCAGGCTCCCCGGATCTGTCCGTCACGGAACCGATTGTAGCGATACAATCCGCAATCACCTGTTTATGAGCATCATCCTCCGCGGCGGAAACAGGAATCACCCCGTCACCATTGAATCTCGTTCCATCGAAAATCGCCTTCGAATCAGAAGCATTGTCAATACTGATTTCATCCTTGTCAATGCCGAGATTCGACAGAATCTGCTTCGCGGAGCCATACAGGCGTCTGCCCGCTTCGGTAGACGTATCTATATTGCTCAGTTTCAGCACTCTGTCCCCGTTCAGGATCGTGTCCTTGTCCTTGATGACGGAAGTCAGCCACTCGGCAGCTTGCACGACCTCCTTCACCATTATCTTTCCGTCCTTGTCCGCATCAAGAAATTCCAGCGTCTGCCTGTCAAATTCCAGCCCGTCCACCGGACAACTCAGCACCGTCCACAGTTTCTGGTCAAGTTCTCCAAGATGGGCGATATCCTCTCCGGAACCGATTTTCACCCTGATTGCCCCACCTAGAGAGCAATATTGCCAATCATATTTAGAAGCCATTTGTCAATAAATTTTCCAAATATATAAAAATATTCGTTTTACAATGCGCGCCTGCGGCCGAAATCCCCCTTGAACAGGAATTTCAATGTCACCCCGACCGAATCCGGAAACAAGCTTCCGGCATCCGCATAAACACCGGCCATCGCCGACATATAGGGCAGCAAATCCCTGAAAGTCAGTTCCAATGCCCCTGAAAACTGGCGCGGAACGTCATCAAAAAACGCCAACCGCTGACCATAAGTTCCGTAATTGCGGCTATATGTCACCTTTATAATATAAGGTATCTTTCTGCAGACCATACCGCCCACACCGAAATTCCACGCCACTATCCGATTGTTGCAGACACCGGGAGTAATTCCGTTCTCCCCCACCGGCATCGGAGTAAAAAGCGGAAGCCCGACTACCTTTCCATTGTAAGTCCACCCGGACTGATACTCCCCGTTATTGAAATAATCGTCACAGCCGCCGATCACATAACGCGTCTTTCCCGGATTTTTCTTCAATTCTTCGGGCGTCGCAGGCCTGTCATGCCGTGTCCCGGACTGCCATTTGGTATAGATGAATTCCAGAAGCAAGTCGCTCACCCACTTTTCCTTGTCATTGAAAGAGAAATGCAGCGTATTCACACCGTCCGGAAAATTCTGGAAACCGACACCAGACCCGTCCTCGAACGGAATATCATGCTGGAAGGTCAATGTCCATTTCTCTTCCGCCCAATCCAGACGTACAAGCTCGCGTCCGAGATGGTTGCCCAATGCATTGATCTGGTCACTCTTAGAGGCGTCATCCCCGCCGCTGCTCCCGACCAAAATTTTCAGATAATCCGTAAAGGAATGAGGCTGAGGCCCATACAACGGCGAATCACCACCCCACTGCACCCAATCCTCCAGACCTGCGGTCAATGTCAATTTCTTCGTCAATGCTACCTTGAAGTACAATGCCTGATTATGCAGAAGTGCATGTTTCACATACCGGTTGTCCCACATTCCGTAGTCACCGAAATCGAACCTGACCGCCAGAATGCCACGGGTTTTCGGGACGGCCATCCAGTCGGAATGAAGATTGTATCCCGGGAAATTCATTGAATTGTCGGTGAACGTCAAATCTCCTCCTGTTATGGAGAGCCCTCCGAAATCCATTGCCCGGCGTTTGATTCCCAAATCCAGATTGAGATTTCTCCACCCGGCAGAAACATAGGCTTCCGGCAGGAATCCCCGGAAACCGGATTTCTTTGCGGTCCTCAACGGCATATATGCCTCAGTTTCAGCCGAATAATAACCCACAACAGCTAGCCCCGCAGAAAAGCGGAATTCATTGGCATTGAAAAAAGCGGAAGATGCACCGGCATTGACAGCCGCTCCTGGCGACGAGGGTAGAATCCCGCCTTTGTTGGTATAACTCCAGAACGGCATTGCGCGTCGCCCGGCACCCATCAGATTCATCTCCGCGTACCACTCCCCTCTTACATCCGTATTACCGGCAAGAACCTGCAGCGGGAACAATAAGAATAATATCAATGTCGGTTTAAGTAGTTTCATAATATACAATTAGGACAAAGTCAGCTCGTCCATCTCCGCAAATATCGCAAATATTTGTCAATATGAAAATTAATTCCTATATTTGCAGTCCTTTTGGCGGAATTTCTCCGCCGGAAGAATGTAAATTATTAACTATTATTACTTTAAGTATGAAACAGTACGAGACCGTTTTCATTGCAACTCCCGTTTTGTCTGAGGCTCAGATGAAGGAAGCGGTTGCCAAGTACGTAGACTACATCGTTAAACATGGCGGTGAAGTCGTGTACGAAGAGGACTGGGGACTGAAGCAGCTTGCTTACCCTATCCAGCACAAGACATCAGGATTCTATCACTTGATCGAGTTCAAGGCTAATCCTGAATTCATTGCCAAGCTCGAGACCCAGTATCACCGTGACGAGAGAATCATCAGATATCTCACCGTTGCACTTGACAAGGATGCTGCAGCTTACGCAGAGAAGAGAAGAGCTAACAAACAGGCAAAGGCTGCCGCTGCACCAGCTGCTGCTGAGTCTGAGAACTAATTTAAGGAGGTAGAACTATGGCACAGACAAACAATGCACAGCAGAATAACGAAATCCGTTATCTGAACCCTCCTGCAGTAGAGGTTAGAAAGAAAAAATACTGCCGCTTCAAGAGAGCAGGTATCAAATATGTAGATTACAAGGATCCTGAGTTCCTTAAGAAATTCCTGAACGAGCAGGGTAAGATTCTCCCTCGCCGTATCACCGGAACATCTCTCAAATTCCAGAGAAAAGTCGCTCAGGCAGTGAAGAGAGCCCGTTCACTCGCGCTTCTCCCGTATGTAACAGACCTTCTTAAATAATCAGGAGACAGGAATATGGAAATCATTTTGAAGAAAGAAGTGGCCAATCTCGGTCACGCAGATGATATCGTTAAGGTAAAAGCAGGTTACGCTCTTAACTATCTTATTCCTCAGGGATATGCAATCCTCGCTACTGAGTCTGCAAAGAAGCAGCATGCCGAGACAGTTCGCCAGAGAGCTCATAAGGAGGCTAAACTCGTAGCTGACGCAGAGGCTCTTGCAGCCAAGATTGCAGCAGTATCAGTTAAGGTTTCAGCAAAGGTCAGCGAGAACGGTAAGATTTATGGTTCAATCACCGCTGCCCAGCTCGCAGAGGCGCTTGTTGCTGCCGGTGTAGAGGTTGACAAGAAGGATATCACCATCCTTTCACCTGTCAAGGAACTCGGCGAGTACGAGGCTGAAGTAAAGTGCTACAAGAGTGTAAAGGGCACTTTCAAGTTCGAAGTTGTAGCTGAATAATCATCAGTAACATATAGTCTATAAAAAGGACTACCGGATGATCCGGTAGTCCTTTTTTTGTAATGATTACTAACCAAAAACCCTATTCTCGGAGTTAATTTTTCGTCAAAAAGAAGAAAAAGATTAAAATAAATTAGATTTTATTAGCGTTCTTGAAAAAAATGTAATATCTTGAGGCAAAAATTAAGCCTTACATCCGATGGATAACAAGACACAAAACACAGAAATCCCTCAGAAAGGGAACATTCTTGTCATTAACACGGGGTCCACGACCACGAAACTAGGTTATTTCTCTGACGGGACCCGAGTATTCGATACCAAACTGGAACATACGGCTGAAGATGTCGCCAAATACCCTTCAGTAATGGACCAGGCCGACATGCGACACCAGGCAATCAAGGATTTCATGGCTTCCAAGAACATTCCGCTGGAGGACGTCGACATCGTGATGGCCAGAGGCGGACTCATTGTTCCTGTCATCACAGGCGTCTACAATGTAAACCAGGACATGCGGGAAGTCTTGAAGAGCTGCCGCGACGGAAAACATGCATGCAACCTGAGCGCCATCCTTGCCGATGATGTTGCAGCTGAAATCAACCAGATCAGGGAGGAAAAACATCTCACTCCACGTTTCGGCAAATGCGTCGCATACATAGCCGACCCTCCTATGGCAGATGAAATGCTGCCGGAGTGCAGGATGGGAGGAATTCCCGAATTCACCAGAAAGACACTCTTCCACGCGCTCAACTCCAGGGCCATCGTGAGAAGATATCTCCGTGAGCACGGCCACAAGACCAATGATGTTACAGCCATCGTAGCCCACATGGGAGGCGGCGCCACGATTTCGCTCCACAGAAACGGAAAAGTAATCGACACCAACCATGGTCTCGGCGGCGACGGCCCCATCACCCCGGAAAGAGCAGGATGCTGCCCTCCTTTCGAGCTGATAGACATGTGTTTCAGCGGAAAATACACTAAAGAGGAAATCCAGAAGAAACTCATCGGAAGAGGCGGTGCGGTAGCATACTTCGGTACCAACAGCATGATCGAAGTGGAAAAATTGGCAAAAGAAGGAAATGAATTGGCGCAGACCTTCCTCAAGGCATACGTCTTGAATATATGCAAGTACATTGCCGCAATGGCAGCCACCGCAGACGGAAAGGTCGATGCCATCCTCCTTACGGGAGGCATTGCGCACAGCAAGGAACTCATGGATGCAATAACCGCCAAGGTCAAGTTCATTGCACCGGTGGAGGTATTCCCCGGAGAAGATGAAATCAACAGTCTTGCCGAAAACGGATATATGATTCTTTCCGGACAGACGAAGATTCATACCTATGACAAAGACAGAATTATAGAAGATTAATTAACATCATCATAATGAGTAATATAGATTGGAGCAAGCTGTCATTCAGCTATACTCAGACCAAAGCATTGGTCTACAGCCGTTGTATTGACGGAAAATGGGAATCTCCTGTCGTGACAGAGGATTTCAACATCGGTTTAAGCAGTTTCGCCGGAATTTTCCACTATGCCCCATCATGCTTTGAGGGACTGAAGGCATTCCGCGGAGTCGACGGCAAAATCAGACTTTTCCGTCCGGACCGCAACGCCAAGAGAATGGCAAGCAGTGCCGCATACCTTGACATGCCGGCACCGTCAGAGGAGCTGTTCATCGAGATGTGTGTCCGTTGCGTGAAGGAAAACATCGACTACCTTCCTCCTTATGAAGCAAGCGGGGCTTCCCTGTATCTCCGTCCTGTGCTTTTCGGCATCAATCCACAGCTCGGCATTCATTCCGCAAAGGATGTAATGTTCGCTGTAATGTGCTCACCTGTAGGCACATATTCAGGAGCCAAGAGCCTTACTCCAGGCAATGCGGTAATTTCCAGAAACTATGACCGCGCTGCCACATACGGTTCCGGATGCTACAAGATCGGCGGCAACTATGCCCAGTCACTGCACGCATACAACCTCGCGCACAACACCGGCTACCGCGAACTTCTGTTCCTGGATACCGCCACGAAGACCACTATCGAAGAGTTCGGTTCTTCCAATTTCTTCGCAATCAAAGGCAACACATACATTACACCACGTTCGAAGAGCATCCTGCCTTCAATCACCAACCTCAGCCTCCGCACAGTGGCTGCCGACATGGGACTGGATGTGGAAATCCGCCCGGTAAGAGTCGAGGAGCTCGCAGAAATGGACGAGGTCAACTCATGCGGTACGGCAGTTGTCATCACACCTATCAACTGCATTGATGACAAGCCGGCACTCGAATGCCCTGACGTTTCCCGCCGATATAGAATCCCATCCGGAGAAAACTGCGGCGCAACCAGCCGGAAGCTCTACGAACATATCATCGGCATACAGAAAGGATTGGAAGAAGACATCCACGACTGGTGCTTGTTCATCGACTAGACAATGCAGGAATTAGAGACAATCGAAAAGATTCTTGCAGAAGGCAGGATCGATGAAGCTATCCGTCTGCTCGACGAATATATCACCTCGGCTCCGGAACCGTCGGACCGTGCCTATTACCTGCTCGGGAATGCCCACAGGAAGAGAGGCGACTGGCAACTGGCGATAAACAATTATCTGGAAGCCATGGCGATAAATCCGGAAAGCCCTGCGGCCAATGCATACGCGATAGCCAATGAGATTCTGGACTTCTACAATAAGGATATGTACAATCAATAAACACAAGGTATTATGGCTAAAATGAAAGGAGCGACCATAGTCGATACCGAGAGATGCAAAGGTTGTAATCTCTGCGTCGTCGCATGCCCGCTCAATGTCCTTGCTCTAACGACCAAGGAAGTGAACCGTAAGGGCTACAATTACGCCCATGAGGTTCTTGCTGACACCTGTACCGGCTGCGCTTCATGCGCTACAATATGCCCGGACGGGTGCATAACCGTTTACCGTCTTAAAACAGTCTAAGCTATGGCAGATCAGGAAATCACATTGATGAAAGGCAATGAAGCCATTGCCCACGCAGCAATCCGCTGTGGTTGTGACGGTTACTTCGGTTACCCTATTACCCCTCAGTCTGAGGTTCTTGAAACTTTGGCCGTAGAAAAGCCTTGGGAGACTACCGGAATGGTGGTTTTGCAGGCTGAGAGCGAAGTTTCATCGATCAACATGGTTTATGGCGGCGCATGTACAGGAAAGAGAGTCATGACATCTTCTTCCAGCCCTGGCATCAGCTTGATGCAGGAAGGATTGTCCTACATGGCCGGTGCAGAACTTCCTGCCCTCATCGTGGACGTCATGCGTGGAGGTCCGGGACTCGGAACCATCCAGCCTAGCCAGGCAGATTATTTCCAGGCCTGCAAGGGCGGCGGACACGGCGACTATCATCTCATCGTGCTCGCTCCTGCTTCAGTTCAGGAAATGGCTGATTTCGTGGACCTTTCATTTGAATTGGCATTCCGCTACAGAAACCCTGCAATGATTCTTGCAGACGGTGCCATCGGACAGATGATGGAGAAAGTCGTCCTTCCTCCGTTCAAGCCTCGCCGCACCGAAGAAGAAATCATTAAAGAATGTCCATGGGCTACCACGGGACGTATGGGCAGAAAGCATCCTAACATCATAACTTCGCTTGAGCTCCGCTCCGAGGAAATGGAGGTCATCAATCTCCGCATCCAGAAGAAATACAAGGAGATAGAGGAAAAAGAGGTTCGTTTCGAGGAATATCTTCTCGATGATGCGGAATACGCAATCGTCGCCTTCGGTTCTGCTGCCAGAATCGCGAAGAAGAGTATCGAGATCGCCCGTTCACAGGGCATCAAGGTCGGCCTTCTCCGTCCTATTACCCTCTGGCCGTTCCCTACCAAGGAAGTCCAGAAACTCGCCGGAAAGGTAAAAGGCATCCTTTCACTTGAAATCAATGCAGGACAGATGGTGGAGGATATCCGCCTCGCCGTAGAAGGCAAAGTTCCGGTTCAGCATTTCGGACGCCTCGGAGGTATCATTCCTGACCCTGACGAAGTCGTGGATGCGATCAAACGTCTTTTCTAATTCTGAAGACCATGACAAGAGAAGAAATAATCGAGCAAGGACAGGTTGTCTATAAGAAACCTACCTTATTGAATGACACTCCGATGCATTACTGCCCTGGCTGCAGCCACGGAGTCGTCCACAAGATAGTCGCAGAGGTAATCGAGGAGATGGGAATGACCGACAAGACGATCGCCATCTCACCGGTAGGCTGCGCAGTGTTTGCCTACAAATACATTGACGTAGACTGGGAAGAGGCTGCCCACGGAAGAGCTCCTGCATTGGCCAGCGCCACGAAGAGACTTTGGCCGGACAGACTCGTGTTCACATACCAGGGTGACGGCGACCTCGCCTGCATCGGAACAGCGGAGACAATCCACGCGTTGAACAGAGGTGAAAACATCACTATCATTTTCATCAACAACGCTATCTATGGTATGACCGGCGGCCAGATGGCTCCTACTACCCTTCTCGGCATGAAGACAGCTACATGTCCTTATGGCCGTGAAGTATCGCTTCATGGCTATCCGCTGAAAATCACAGAATTGGCAGCGAAACTGGAGGGAACATGCTACGTTACGCGTCAGGCAGTCCATACAGTAGCCGCCATCAACCGCACCAAGAAAGCTATCAGAAAGGCATTCGAATATTCCATGCAGGGCAAGGGTTCGAACCTCGTAGAGGTCGTATCTACCTGTAATTCAGGATGGAAGATGAGCCCGGAGAAAGCAAACAAGTGGATGGAAGAGAACATGTTCAAATTCTACGAACTGGGCGACCTCAAGGATAATGGTACAATTTAAATCGACAAGGCTATGACAGATGAGATAATAATCGCAGGATTCGGAGGACAAGGTGTTCTCTCGATGGGTAAGATTCTGGCTTATGCCGGTCTGATGGAAGGAAAAGAGGTAACATGGATGCCGGCTTACGGCCCTGAGCAGCGCGGCGGTACCGCCAATGTCACGGTAATCGTGAGCGACGCCCCTGTTTCCTCCCCTATTCTTTCAAGTTTCGATATCGCTATCGTGCTGAACCAGCCTTCTCTCGAAAAATTCGAACCGAAGGTAAAGCCGGGTGGAATCATCATCTACGACGGCTATGGAATTTCAGAACCACCTACAAGAAAGGATATCAAGGTCTACAGGATTGACGCCATGGATGCAGCGGCAGAAATGAACCTCATCAAGACATTCAACATGATTGTCCTCGGAGGTCTGCTTGCAATCCGTCCGGTAGTCAAGATCGACAGCGTCATCGCTGCTCTCCGCAAGACTCTTCCGGAAAGACACCACAACCTCATTCCTAAGAACGAGGAGTCCATCCGAAAAGGAATGGAGCTGATCAAGGAAGTAAAATAATTTTACATTCATATGTTTACGGAGCCCGTCTCTTTCCTGGACATTGTCCTTGAAGAGACGGGCTCCTTTCGCTCGTAAAGCCGAGGACGGCTACACCGTTCTGCTGGACGCGAATTCCAACATTCCGACGATTTGGTTTCAAGAAAACGTTTTATGTTGCACCAAATAAGTTATCGGATGTGTTTTGTACCGCGGAAACGTTTTAGATGGAACAAAATAGCAAAACTGATGTGAGTTCGGATAGGAACAGGCCCGACCGGAGCCAGTTTGCATTCTGAAATCAGAATACGTCCGTAAGAACAGGACTTTTCCATGAAGAAATGCAATTGCGGAGACGACTCGAGCACTATTCGACCCTCTTGGCAGCGGCGCTTCCTCGTTATTATCTAAGTTTCAACTACTTAAACAATCCGAGAAATGTCAAGAGGTAGCTTCGAAAGAGGGTCGAAATACGGACAAGATATTCAATACACAGACAATGGTATTGAACTGCCTGACAAAAGATGGGTGGAAGCGCTGATAAATGATAATTTAGAGGCGATGGCGAAGCAACTCTACGACTATTGGTTTGTGCAGTTTGACTTTCCTAATGAGGAAGGCAAGCCGTATAAGTCGAGTGGCGGAGCTATGGTGTGGAATGAGAAGTTAAAACGGATGATACCGCAAGGATGGCATTGTGGCACGTTGTTGGATATTGCAGAATATACAAATGGCTTAGCATGTCAGAAATACCGCCCAATAGATAACAAAAAATTGCCTGTCATCAAGATTAAAGAAATGCATGACGGCTTATCTGCTGATACAGAATGGGTAAAGGTCGATATTCCCGATGAAGTAAAAGTGTTTGATGGTGATGTATTGTTCTCATGGTCTGCTTCTTTGGAAGTAATGTTGTGGGCTTATGGGAATGGTGGGTTGAACCAGCATATATTCAAGGTTACATCAAAGAATGGCTATCCACGTTCATTCTATTTCTACCAACTAATACATTATGTTGGTGTGTTCAAGCAAATGGCAGAAGCAAGAAAAACAACGATGGGACATATAACGCAAGACCATTTAAGGCAAAGTACTATCGCACTGCCACCAAATGTAGATATTGCCAACAAGTTAGAAAAAAAACTCTGCCCAATCTTTGATGCAATAGTCAAAAACAGCCAAGAGATTATGGCTCTAACTAAACAACGAGACGAACTTCTTCCCCTCTTGATGAACGGTCAAGCGTCAGTAAATTCGGACTAACGTCCGCATTTACGGCTGCGCCTCGGCATAGCTCAAACTGCGTTTGGCTCTGCGCTTGGCTTGATCGTAAATTATCATTTATCTGACGATTGATGTTTATCTTAGTGCAAAATGATAGTATAATATTGCCGATACACGCCTCCTCTGCTAAAGAAAGCTTCGGAATGGAATATCGCATTATCTGCGCCTTATCTCCACGAGGCATCTTGCTTCCCTTTTTCCCCTTCATAACATAGTCGTAGAAAGAGTCTTGAAGTAACGATACATATAGAAATTCTTGAGAATGACCCGATTTAGCCCGAAAGACAAGGACATCAGAAGAAGCCCCACCTTCCCTATCAGCGAACCAAATTTTCTTAAGATATGGACGAATATTAGCGACTAAAACATCTCCACACTTATAGTGAGTAAGAACACACTTCTGCGGAGGAAGATTTTGCGCGACACATCGTCCTTCTTTATTCGGAAGTAAAGAGTCTGTTGTAACATAATCAGTGAGCAGTACATTCTCCAGTGGAATTTTATCTGTCACAAAATATGCAATTTCGCACAATTGACACAACTGTAATCCCATTTCTTAATATTTTGCAAATCAAATAATTCTTTTTACCTTTGTCATTGGATTTTCAAAGCAAGGAGAGGCAAGCTCCAAGCTGATAGAATAACAGGGTTTGAATTTAATATTCTGCCCTGTTTTTTAGTATAACGGGCGAAGTAATCTTTCACTAAGGGTCAGGGGGAAAACCCTGTGTATTAAGCATAGATTTTCTGTAGTCTAAAAAGA
>OHCP01000362.1_pt1 | contig 18321 bp, 14 predicted proteins | sample 1566811 | NCBI WGS metagenome assembly OHCP01 (sample SAMEA3879591, study PRJEB24766) | human gut metagenome | biome: human-associated habitat; feature: feces | place: USA | collected 1985/1987
CTTTACCTGCGCGATCTGTTCCTTCTTCAGATCAATTCCGGAAACCGTCAGATCTCCGTCGCTGTATTCTTCAAGCAAGCCGACGAGAGTTTTCCTTCCCTCATACGGACGATACAGCTTGACCTCGATTTCCGAGCCCATAAACTGCTCGAAATCCGACGGGCGCTTGAGCTCACGCTCCGCTCCGGCAGAGCCGACCTCAAACACATAGCTGCCGGGCACGGGATCTGCCTCGTCAAGTATCGGATCGAGTTTGCGGCTTATTGCCTCGCAGTCGGCAATGCCGACTCCGCCGTCCTTATCAATATAAACTCTCAGATACCATGTGCCGGCTTCCTTAATATATTCAACGCTCCACAGCCTGCAGCCTTCTTCCTCGACCACAGGCCGTGCGAGCGCCTCGACTTTATCACTGATCTTACTCATAAACAGCTCCTGATTCTATCATCCGTAAAATGTTCAACAAAAAGAGTGGGCTGTGACCCACTCTTGCATGCTTACTGACTTACCTTACTATAATAACATCAAAATACCGTGATTGCAAGTATTTTTTGCGTCGATTATTTGTAATGCGCGACAAATTCCTCAAGGCACATACCGTTTTTCATGATAAACTCCGCAGCTTCCTTGCCGACGTACCTGTAGTGCCACGGCTCATCCCAGCCGGTAACGCTTTTTTTGTTACCGGGATAGCGTTTAATAAAGCCGAACTGTGCGCAGTTAGCGTTGAGCCAATCGAAAAATTTAGTGTCCATCTGGCTATAGTCGAGCACTTCATATTCTTTGTCTAAAATATCAACGGCAAGGCCGGTCTGATGATCGCTCGTTCCGGGCTTTGCGACAATTTCGGCTGCTATGCTCTGCGCTTCTTCGTAGGTATATGCCCCGTTTTTGCTCAGCTCGGATGCTTTTTCGTTAAACAGCTGCTGCTGATCGGCATATGATCTGTAGCCGGCGCTAATATACGGCTCAAAGCCCGCCTCCTTCGCGGCAGACACAAAAGACGAAAGGCTTTCGATAATGCGCTTATCAACATACGGTCCGCCCGATCCAAACTGCTTCACTGCCGGAGCGTATGACTTGATCGGAGTGGAGCTGTTTATAAGTATATACTGCCACTCGGTGATAGTTGTCACCGGAAACTCAAGATCCGTGTATTTTTCAAGCGAGACCTTGTCAGACGACTGATATTCGTCCATTGGATCCTTAAGGCCGTCAGTCTTAACGAACACAGAGTCCGCTCCGCCTACAACTACTTCAGAGGTGAGCTGAACGCGTGAGTTTATTATAAGCACCAGCATGGCAGCCATTATGATCATGAAAAAGGTCCACACCGTTTTCTTTATACGCATTTAGGCTCACCTCCTCATAAAATTTCATGTTATTTTACCACAAACCAAAGGCTTATACAAGAGCATTATATCCTGTCGTCATCGCCGAGCTCTGCTCGGAGCCTGGCAAGCGCTTTCTTTTCAATACGGCTGACATAAGAGCGGCTTATTCCGCATGCTTTTGCCGTCTCACGCTGTGTCATGGGCGGACTGCCGTCAAGGCCGTAGCGGAGCTTAATTATCCTTGCCTCCCTCTCATCAAGTGCGCTGCTTACAAGTCCTTTGAGTTTTTCGCACAGCTCAAGCTCGCCAATCCTCTCGCTCATCTCATCATCCTGAGACAGAACATCCATGAGCGATAAGCTGTTGCCATCACCATCCGTGTCAAGGACTTCCGAGAGACTTACGTCACACATGGACTTTTTCTGGCTTCTGAAGTGCATAAGTATTTCATTCGCTATCCTCTCCCAACGGATACATAGGTTGGTCAATGGGCGGCAAATCCGCCTCTCCATCCTCCGCAAAGAGGTAAACATAGGCATTTTTGCCGTCCCAGACCACCTTTTTGACGATGGTGCGCAGCAGGCGGCGTTTTTCCTCCAGCGTGGCAGAATCCACCGCGCTGGCGAAGGATTCGATCATTTCCTGATGGAAGGCGAACTCCTGATGGAGCATCCGGCTCTGCTCGGTGAGGGCTTCCAGCTCGGCAAGGCGCAGCTGCTGGGTCTCGCTCTCCTGATGGAGCGCGTCGATCTGCTCCATGACGTACTTCGCGGAGGTGTCGCTGGCAACGGACAGGGATTCCACCAGCCGCTTGATACGGTCTTCCGTCTCGGTGTGCTTTTCCCGGAGCAGCGCCAGCTCTGCGTCGTAGCCCTCCTTGCTGCCGCTGATGACCTTTTTGGTCTGCGCCAGCAGCCGGGTAAGGGTCTCCTTGTCGGCGGACAGCTTGCGGATCTCCTCGATGATCTTGGCGTCCAGCGTGTTGCCGTTGCAGTTTTTCATAGAGCAGACGGTGCCGTGGCTGCGCTCCTTGGTGGAGCACATGTAGGTGTAGATCAGCTCGCCGTCCGCATTCTTGCGGTTGGTCAGCTTCGGGCGCATATAGTCGCCGCATTCGCCGCAGCGCAGCAGCCCGGACAGCAGCGCCACGTTGCTGCGCGGCCTGCGGTAGCTCTTGGATTTGTTGACATCCAGCATGGCCTGCACCCGCACCCAATCGCTGCCCGCGATGATGCCCGGATGCTTACCCACCGCCACGATCCATTCCTCCATCGGGCGGATCTGGTTCGCCTTGCCGGGGCGCTGGAGCGTGCGGTTGTACGCCATGACACCGTGCTCGCCGTCGAATTCCGAACGCTCGGCAAACAGGTCAACATTGTTTTCTTTCAGATACTGATACGCCGTCTCGTCGGCAATCATGTAGACCGGGTTCGTGAGAATGCCCCGGATGGCAAAGCGGGTGAACTGCTTGCCGCGCTTCGTGACGCAGCGGTGCTCCAAAAGATACTGGTCGGTCTTGCTGAGAGAGCCGGTTTCCATGAACACCTCGAAGATCGTCTTGACCAGCTGGATTTCCTCCGGAATGGGTTTGAGCTTGCAGGCCTTCTTCACCTTGCCGTCCACCGTCACGCTGGACAGGCTTTCCGAGGCGTAGCCCGTGGGCGTTGTGCCGCCCAGCCAGCGCCCGGTCTTGGACAGCTCGTGCATGTTGTCCCGGATGCGCTCGGCGATGGTCTCCCGCTCCAGCTGGGAGAACACGGACGCAATGTACATCATGGCGCGGCCCATGGGGGAAGAAGTGTCGAACTGCTCCCGGATGGAAATGAAGTCAATGTGCCGGTCGCCCAAGTCCTCGATGAGCTTGGCAAAGTCGCCGATGTTGCGGCTGATGCGGTCGAGGCGGTAGACCACGATGGCGGCAAAGGCGATCTTCTGGGAGTCCTTCATCATTTTCTTGAACTGCGGGCGCTCCAGATTGCCGCCGGAAAAGCCCGCGTCCTCATACTCCTGCACGATTTTGAAGCCGTGCACATCCGCCCATTCGTGGGCAAGCTCGCGTTGCTGGTCGATGCTTGCGTCGTTCTGCGAGTGGGACGAGAAGCGATAGTACGCTATCGCAAGATTGTTGTCGTTCGGCTCGAATCTCTTCTTACGTGCCATAGGTTCACCCCCTCCCGTAATTTCTGCTTATAGGCTTTCACGTTAGTTCCTCCTATATGATGAATTATGTAAATACGCATTTAATTATAAAGCCCGCCGCCCAAAAGAGCGATGGGCTGATTTACTTATCGAGTATTGCTACGCTGTTGCAAAAACGTCAGATACTGCTGATACTTGCGAAGCATCATGTTCTTGGAGTATTGCTCCATGTATTTGTAATCAGGCTCGCCGGAATCAGTGACGGGAAGCATGACCTTGTCGCCAGCAAGATGCTCCTTATTCCGTTTATAGCCGTGACTATACTTATGCTCAATCTTATCTTGAGCAACCACAAAAAAGAGTCCGGTAAACTTATTGAGCCAATCAGCATAACCATACAAAACATCGCTGGTTGAAATAAATTGCTCTGCTTTATATATTGCAAAACCTGCTGACCCATCACCATTTTTGATAAAGCCAATACAGTTGCCCTCAAGAATCATGGGACGAGAATAGGTGTCTTCTTCGACATAACAAAGAACGCCATTGTTTCGGTTAGTTGCCCCGATGTAATTAACTCCATCGGCGCATACCTTTTTCAAATGATTCAATCCCTTCCCTTTACCCGGAATAATCGAAGAAAACAAATCCACAATGGAAAAAGGCTTCCACTCCTTCTCATCGAGAGCAGGAATCTCAGCAACTTCACCCAGTTCCGCGATGTGTTCCTCAACATAGGCGCGATATTTAGCGAGCATCGTGTCACGCTTCTGCTGTGCATACTCCGCCATATACGCGTAATCAGGCTCGCCGGAATCAGTGATGGGGAGCATAACGGTCAGGCGCTTCATTCGACCAAGCGTTGCGCCATTACCTCCCCAGTTAAATTTTGCCGTCATCTGCTGACGCAAAATCGGTACCATGAACTGAGCGACATCTTCACTGATATTTTCGCCTGTGATGACTTGCACGTTTTGTCCCGTGACAAACTTATGAGGCTGATAAAACGCCGTCTGCGTATCCAGACCGACAGTAATGCAACCGCCGTCATCGCTACCAAACTCATAGTTCTTTGCGCTCACGAAACGGGCCAAGCCATTATTCGCATCGGAGCGTGTAATATACGGAACCGACTTCTCACCATCATCTATCAGGCGAATACCGTCAATACTGCTGTTGGTCGTTTCGATATGCAACGGAGCGCCATCACCAAAAGCTGAAAGCTGTTTCCACGTCTTCTCATCAAGACTCTGCATCACCGTCACCCCCTTTGAACAGGTACTCGCGGTTCTGCATCACCATTGAGAACTCGAACGTCAGATAATCGCCGATAGCCTTCTCGAAATCAGCATCCGTGGGAATCTCATCGTTGAAGTAGTAGAACGAGTGCAGCCACTCATCCTCAGGTTTCACCGTAGACTCAACGCAGAACTTCGACGGCGCTTCGGCACGTCCATTCCAGACGTCCAACAGGTGCTGCTTCTTATCCTTTGCGGAATCACCCTCGACAAGACCAACATGTGCGCGCACCTCGTACCCATCGTCGCGGAAGTCGATGAATTTGCACACCTTGTCGGCATCGTGCGGCTCATGAGCCGTAAACACGGCAATAACCGGGTTCGTACCCACGCCGTAGAACGTGTCCGTGTTGCAGGTGATGACGCCCTCCAGCGTGTGATTCTTCATGATGCTCGCCTTGAACGCCTGCTCGGCCTTCGACTTGCCCGTCATGGAGGACTGCGGCACGATGACCGCCGCACGTGCGCCGACCGTCAGAGAATCCAGCAGGTGCTCGATGAAGGACAGCTCGTACTGCTCGGGGTCTGCCTTCGTACCCTGCGAATAGGGCGGGTTCATCAAACCGACCGTCGCGCCCTTCATCTGCACCTGCGCCGGTTTCTTGCGCAGGAAGTCGCAGCACTCCAGATTGCTGTTGCCGTCCTTGCGCAAAATCATGTTCGCTGCGGCGACGGCGAACATGTTGCCCTGAAGCTCGAACCCGTGAAGCTGCTTCTTCTTGATGTTGAGCTTCTGCGCATCCGTGTCCGCCAGAGTCAGCATCCTGTGCATCGCAGCAATCAGGAATCCTGCCGTGCCGCACGTCGGGTCGAGCACCGTGTCGTCGGGCTGCACGTCCACCAGCTCGCACATCAGGTCGCAGATATGGCGGGGCGTCAGGATGATGCCCAGCGTCTGCCCGTCTCCGCCCGAATAGCTCATGAACTCGCCATAGAAGCGCCCGATGAAGTCCTCGCTGGTCTTCTGGTACTTGATGTTGCGGAACACATGCTCATACAAGAATTCGGTGTAGAACTTGAGCGGCGTCTTGCCCAGTGTCTCGTTCACTTCGTTCAGCCGGAAGCTGGTCTGCAAGATAGCGAACTCCGCCAGCAGCTTGTCCTTCTTCGCATCAGGACCCACGTTGGAGCGTGTGAGGCGCGTCCGAATCGCGTTCATCAACTTGTCGCCGTCACGGTTGCCCGCCAACTGGTCGCCTGTCAGCGAGCTGATAGCGAAGGCGCCGAACTCAATCTCATCCAACGCAAGCAGGATGCCTGCGACCACCAGCGGTTTGTCCTGGTCTTTCAGAGTGCCGTACGTGCGCAGATACTCGTGCAGCTCCGCCGCATCCTTCAGAATCTGCTCCGTGGTCTTCTCGACATCGGTGGCCTCCTCCAGAACGTACCGGGTGTAATACTCGTTGATGTTCTGCTCAGAGAACGAGATGAAGGACTCGATGTCGGGCAGTTGCTTGTAGCCCTCGCGGTCATCTACCCACAGGGGCGTGATGGCGTGATGCTTTGCATCGCCGGAAACGCCAACGGCAAAAACCTTCTTAAACGTCGTATTTTGCGCAATATGCTTTGCATAGAAATACGCACCGTTCACGGCATAATCGGTCACGGCCTTTACGCTCGTGTCGATAATGCCTGAATCGGTCCATTTAACCTGCTTATCCATATCGGCTTTATCCTCAATAACGAGGACAAAATCACCGATGACAGCCGTATATTCGGGATACCCGGCATTGCCGGTTCCACGTTTCGAGGCGGTTTTCAGTGCCTCGTTGATTTCCTTTACGTCGCTGCCCTGTGCATCAAAATGAATCTTGCACTCATCAAGCTGTGCGGCAACCCATAAATCAGTCTTGACCTCTTTCTTCGCCATTTACTTCTCCACCTCCTTCAGATGCTCCTGCACCCACTCATGGATGATTGCGGCAATCGTCGTCTCGCGCTCCGCAGCCATCATCTTGAGCGCCTTCTTGTCGCTCACGGTGAGCGACAGCGAGAGCGTCGTACGCTTCTCGTCCGCCGTCGTGTCGGCGACGACGGCCTTCTCTATCTTCTTCTGCTCGACCTCGCGGTCGGCAGCGTACTTCTCGAACATGTTCGCCATGGCTCGACCTCCTTTAATCATTTACACATTTGCACAATTATACATCATAGAGACGCATTTGTCCATACGCAACACGCCTCTGACCTGCGGTTATTCCTTTGGGAACCCCGCAGCCTCGCGCACCGTGCCCACCAGAGCGAGAGTCGCCTTCGCCGCCTTGCCGCGTCGGTCGAACTCGACCACGGACTTGCCGGCGGCTCCCGCCTGAACGAACGCCTCGGACTGGGGCAGCGTGGCCACCGTCTGGTCGTCAGCCAGACCCTTGAACCACTCCATGAAGTCGCGGGACGCCTTGAAGCGGTTTCACCCGTTCATCACGTAGACAATCTTCGCGTGGCCGTTCTTGAACACCGCCTTGCGCATGCGCATCAGCGGCTCGATGTCCCTCGACGTGGTCCTGGTCGGGATGACCACCACGTCCGCCTCCTTCAGCCAGTCCGCCAGTCCCTCCCGGCGTGTCCACCACGGCGACCTGCGCACCATCCTCCTCATGCGTCTTGTGCAACGTGCCGCCCTGCGTGTCCAAGTCGTAGAAGCTCACAGGGATACCGGAGCGCTCGAAGGAGAAGGCAATCTCGTCAGCGACCAAGGACTTGCCAACGCCGCCCTTCTGATTGCATACCAGAATCGTCTTCATATCCTCACCTCGCTATGTATTTAATCAATTGCGTATTTCCATATTTAATTATATGAGCCGACAAATGTGTGTTCAACTGCCACTTTCGGGGCTCTATCTGGGCTTTTGCTGGTCTCCAAACGGGCTTCACGCCCTCGCTTCGCTCCGTCCGTTCCGCCACGCATTCCGAATCCGTCTCATAAATGAGCGGACGACGAAAACCCCGATTTTCCGCCCCTTGCGTGTACGTCCATCAACAGCCCTTCTGAAGGTCTCTTCGTAGCCCGCGAGCGGGGACTTGAGAAAGGGAGCAGCTTGACGCTGCTCCCTCATCTTTTCGGCTACTCGCTGAACTGCGTGTCCTTGTCCGCCGACCTCGGCGTCCTCACGCCCACACGCTGCTCGGCCTCCTCGACACGACGCGGCATGCGCTCGCGCTTCAGATGCTCCTCGCGCTCGTCCTCGTTGGACAGCGCCTTTTCTGCCGCATCCTCGCCAAAGTGCATGGCGATGTACTGGCGGCACAGCTCGATCTGGTTCTCGATGCTCTCGCCCTTGCCGGTGAATTTGGACTTGCGGGAGTAGATAACGTATTGCTTCGGCGTATCTTTCGTTTTCATGGCGGCACCTCGCGTTATTCGTTAGGTTGGTAGATATATTATAACGGATTGGAATCCATTTGAAAAGGTACCGAGAGAAGAATCTGAAATATTTCTGCGAAAATGTTCTCTCTTTCCGGTTTTTGAAAAGTGTTGATTTCCACGAAAAAGCCTCCGTTTTACCTCTCGGATGTGTTCCATAAGAAAACATCCACGCCCACCAGTTTGCGGCGGTCTGAGAGAAAAAAACAGAGGCTTTCGCACCCTAAATGATGCAGTTTTGAGGGCATCGCTCATGCAAGCTCAAAATATGATTGATGAAATGAGCGATGCATGTTATAATATGGGCAATCAAACTACGCTGTGAGGTGCTCATGAAAAATAAACAGCCGCCTTTTCAAATTACAAACAAAATCATTGATGAGGTTGCAGAAATTTCAGAGCTGACCGGCAGACTTTCTGCGCACGATCATCTTTCCAGTAACCCCAATCTGCGCCGCACCAATCGGATCCGAACCATTCACGGCTCCCTTGCCATCGAGCAGAACACCCTGAGTTTGGAACAGGTCACTGCCGTTCTGAATGGCAAACATGTTCTGGCTCCGCCCAAGGACATTGCCGAGGTCAAAAACGCTTATGAGATTTACGAGCGCTTGGACGAGCTTGATCCGTATTCCGTGGACGATTTGCTGACCGCTCACGGTATTATGACCCGCGGACTTGTAGAAGAATCCGGCATGTTCCGCACGCGGCCCGTCGGTGTTGTAGATCAGGAGGGACATGTCCTGCATTTTGGCACGCTGCCGCAGTATGTGCCTGATCTGGTCATGGAACTGTTGGATTGGGCGAAGCACAGCGACCTGCACATGCTGATCCGAAGCTGCGTGTTCCACTATGAGCTGGAGTTGATCCATCCCTTTGCAGATGGCAATGGCCGCGTTGGAAGGCTCTGGCATACATTGCTGCTTTCCAAATGGAATTCTGTGTTTGCATGGTTGCCGGTTGAGTCCATCATCCACGACCATCAGCAGGAATACTACGATGCCATCAATGCCAGCAACGATGCAGGCGAGTCCACCGCGTTCATCGAGTTTATGCTCTCCGTCATCAAAGCATCGCTCATCGACGCCATCCATACGAGTGATGCAATGAGCGATGGGAAAATGAACAAGAAAACTCTGCGCTGGCAGAAGATTGAGCAGTTCTTGCAGACGCATGAGTATATCGTGAACGCCGACGTGCGGGAACTGTGCGGGGTGTCGGCAGCGACGGCGAATAGAATTTTGGCTGGGTTAGTGGAAGACAAAAAGTTAAATAAAGGCTGGGAGAATGGTCATTGGATGTATAAAATATGGCCATATCCGACTAAATAATGCCGAAAGCATATTGGGGGTATATAATAATGATTGCATTTATTCCAGATAACCTTAAAAGTGATGTCTTAGCGATGATTGAGCGCTTTTCCTTTATTGACGGAGAAATAGAAGACGTGCCTTTTTCAGATATAGTAACCGAAAATTGTGAGTTTGAAGCAACAATAACGAAAGATTCTATAGTTTGTCTGTATATTGGCGAAGATAACTTTCCTAAAACAACATTGAATTACTTACTTGTTCTTTGTGATGAATGGGATAAAACAGAAATTAATCAGGCACAAAACTATGCAAAATCGTCAACAGAAATTGACTTCTTGCTTGGCATGCTCGATTACCATACCACTATGTTGCTTGAAAATCTCGAAAAAACCAGCACTCCAATTATCAACTGCAACGATGAGGGATTATTTTTTTGGAAAACCGAAGTAAAAACCGAAAACGGCATATATTCCGTTTGCTTATTTAGCGGGTTTTGCTTGTATCATCTAAAAGTTCAAGAAAGTGGAAACTACGACAAGTATCTTCCTGCTTATTCAGAAGATGATTATTTTATTCGTGTGTCATGTGAGTCTAATATCGATATTTCTATTGCTGATAGCTTAGCAGTTGCATTGGTATTTGAGTTACAAGCCACGCATAACATATTGCTGGATTTCAGTACTGGGCGCCCCGACCCTGACTACTACCACGACGTAGAAGAACTGTCAAAGCATAGGTATGATATTTTTCCTATTCTTTATGGTCGAGGTATAAAGAATGTTCTGGAACTATATAATACAGCTAAGAATACATATAACCTCGACTTCAAGATATTATCATATACTAAAGTCATCGAGTATATTGCCCCTACGATTGCAAAAAGTGAATTGAACGATACTATTCTTCTAAAGTTAAAATTACCACAGGCTCTGAATCCAACTGCAGAGTATGTTGATGAACTCAGCCGTATTTATGAAAAATATCAGGATGATACCAGCAAAGATAGCGAATTGATAAAGTTGGCCGTAAGCAAGGTAGTAACTATTCCTGATATATGGGAAAACACTCCGAAATACTTACGTCCTAAGAAACGAGAAACAGTCGATAGCCTTCTAGACAATGAAGCAGATGAGATGATTGAACATATTTGCAAAGCCATTAGCGATACCAGAAATGAAATTGCGCATGCAAAAGCTAATTATCAGAAAAAAGGAAACGAATGTCCCCACAGAGAAAAACCACTCTTTGCATATATGTTAGATACTATTGCCGTCCAGTGTATCCGATGGTTTGCACTTCAACCATGCGAAAAACGTATGATTTAGATTGTTCCGTTTGCTTATAGGGAATTGCATAAAGGTTTTTGTCCTATTCGCAATTTCACTCCATCCAACTGCTCATCTAAAGACTTCTGAAGACATGGATTATCACTACTTTCCATACGTCAAGTGATTTTCGCTTTACAACTTGTAATATTACAAGTTTATCTGATTTTATGCCTGCATAAAACCGCCGCCCTGATTTTCAGTCGGGGTGGCGGTTTTGTTATGCAAGGCTTCTCAGATATTCTTCCACGTTCTGATACTGAATGCCCTCAACCACTTGGCTTTCCCCGCGATAGAGGACGAACTTTCCGGTGATCGGGCCGTAGCGGTGCTCGGTCTGGGCGCATTTTTGCTCGTCGATCAGATGGCGATACTGCTGCGGGACAGCTTCTTCGCTGTGCTTGATCTCGAAAATCCGGCAGGAGCCTACCTCCGGGTCAAACACCACCATATCAAATTCGCCCACAGGGAATTGCAGGACAAATACCTGCTTCTTGGGGTTTGCCAGCTTGGTTTCCAGCAGAACGATGTCCTCCAACATCCGCCCCTTGATCTCGGTCAGGATGCGCTGCTGCACGGCAGTACGCTCCGCCAGAGACAGGGCACTGAACGTCTCATCCAGCAGCAGACTGCGGATCAAAGCATCCGCCTGCGCATAGCGGAGTCCCGGCTGTGCGATCACCGTGCGGCTGGACTTCGTGCTGACATCCGGCAGGTGCAGCACGTCGATCTCCCGCGTTAAGTCCAGCAAGTCCAGATACTCCTTGATCTCCGCCGCGTGAACATCGTCCAGCGCCACGGTCTGCTCTGCCCTGTTGCGGATCTCCAGCAGCTTCCGCAGACTGTCGGTGACAAGCGCAAGGTCGATGCGGTCGAGGATGTCCGTCGGGTTCTTCCGATCCCGGCGCAGGTTGCTGGCGGAAATGCCAAGGTCATGGGACTTCCAATCCTGCGACAACACCTCCAGCGTGAAGCGGTGGTTGATGTCCTCCACGACCCGGTTGATGGCGCTGGTCAACTCGCCCTTCTCGTATAAATCCCGCAGATGGCGGAAATGGCCCTCGTACTGATAGCAACGCAGGGAGTGCTGGATGTTGCGGGCAATGGCGGTATCCACGTATTCGTCGGTGCTTTCCTTGCTGGCAAACGTGGAGGTCTCGTTGTAGTGGACGCCGCCGAGACTCATGGTGCCGCCGTAGCAGATATACTCGTCGATGCCGTGGATGCCGAGGACAGATTCAAACTCGCGGTAAGGGATGAATGTGGTGTGCAGCAGGATGCAGCGGTCGTAAAGCTGCTCGTCCTCGGTAAAGAGGAAGCCCAGCGAGTCCGTGCCGGAGAGCACGATCTTCATACCGCAGGCCGCGAACACATCAGAAAACAGCGCCGCGCCCTCGATGAAATCCTCCATCAGCGTCACTTCGTCGAGGAACACATAGCGAAAGCCCTGCGCTTCCAATGCCTTGAGGTCGCGGTTCACGTCTGCCAGCGTGTCTTTTGCGGTGATCTGAATGAACGCAGTCTTGGCAAGCTGCGTGTCGCTCATCTCCGCGAAAATCTGGCGGATCATGGTGGTTTTTCCCGTCCGGCGCAGACCGTAGAGGATGAACACCTTGTCCTGCGGCTCGCCGTAGACAAAGTCGTGCAGCTGCCGGAAGCACTCGCGCCTGCGATAGCCGCGAACAGACGCCGCGAAGGAACGCAGCGCCTCGCCGGTGCGGACATTGGTGGTAAACGCAGAAAGGTTCGCAGATTTCGCCTTGGGCAGCTGCTTTTTCAGCGCTTTCAGCTCCTGTTCCAGCGCCTTCCGACGCTCGACCTGAGCACGGAAATTCTCCAATTCGTCCGCAGGAACATACTTCTCCCGCCGCTTTTTGTTCTCCGTCCAACGGTGGTAAAAATACTCCTTGCCGTTGACGGTTTTCTTCGTAACAGAGCCAGCGGGCAGATTTGCAATCTGCTGCTCCAGCTCCGCCACGCGGGTCTGCATCTCGGATAAGTCCATAGCGCACCTCCTTTGAGATACTATTCTATGCAGAATTATACCCCCATTATACCCTCAAAATCAAGGGTATAATGGGGCGAAGTTCTGCTGTCAACATTGTTACAAAGTTCTTTATATAGATAAAGGTAAATCCTAATTCAATTTTGTTGCATATTCTCTTTATGGGGCTCTCATTCTTCACTAACAACAATATCAATATTCTCGATCAGAGCTCTTAATAACGCGGTATTCCATGTATTATATTGAAATGATTCTTTTGCGGCTAATAATTCTGTCAAATACGTCTTAAATTCTTCTCGCCCCCACTCTTTATATTTTTTCTTCCAAAACGGCAGATTTTCAGCTATTTCTGTAGTCGCCTGTATTGCATATGCTTTATTTAGATGATACAAATCCATATGTCTTTTTAGCCGCTGGTACAAACAAAAATCCGACTTTTGTAAATCTTGGCTTACTGAAAATTCAGCCACAATCCCTTCGTCCCTTTCGGTAAGTCGTGCATTAAGCCAATTTATGGAATCTATCTCATCGTAATAAGGATGCAATGGTGCACTATCTGGAATCATTATTGAATCACTCTTTGCAAAATTACAATCCTTACAGACCGGGACTAAGTTATACGGTGTAACTGCATATGTCGGATAGATCGTTTTCGCTAAATAATGATCTAAGGTTGATGCTTGTCCGATCCCGCATATGGGACATTTCCCTGTATTTGCAAGTGACATCAGGTGATCGTAGTATTTGTTTTTTATCCTCTCAACCTTTACAAATCTTGAGTCATATATATCACACATATCTTCTTTAGAAAGAGTTTTATTTACCATGGTATGTGGCTGAAAGGCAGACCAATTATGTCGTGAAGCTTCTTCGTCATAAATCCGGCTTTCATCGCAGATTACACTGATAGATACATGCAACCTATTTTTTATTCCATCACGAGTTTCCTTGCGATATGAAGCTACACAATCATTAAGAATATCTTCTGTCGAAATTTGAGGTTTTTGTAAATGTCTCATTTTTTATCTTCATCTCTAAGTACTATTAAGGTCCTCAAAAGCGCTAATGCCTCATCCCCCAATTCATTATGGAACAAGTCTTTAATTTCGCTATAGCCGAGTCCCTTATTTACTTCGTCACAAAGCATTTTATGAAAACCCGATTGCCGCACTTCTAACCCAAATACTTCCCTTGTTAAGGCGCCTATTGTTGCACCAAATGATTCTATTTCCAACCTGCTCACAGTCACTTCATTACCATTTCGATTAAGCTTCCAAGCACATTTCCTCGGAACCTCCTGCAAAATCACTGGTGAGTGTGTGGCTATCAAGGCAACGCCATTATAGCTAATTAGCAGTTCTGACAAAGCCCTTATGAAAGCAGCCAAAAGCGGAGGATGCAGATGGTTCTCCGGCTCATCCAATATCACAAATGTTCGCTCGGTAAGGTACGCTATCAACTGCACGAGTGTGAGCATGATAACTTGGTGACCAGAACTCAATCTTTTAAATACAGCCCATGTCCTTTCTTGTAAGTCAGATTCTGGTATACTTTTCCCCACATCAATTAAATGTTTTAAATCCGAGCGTGCAAATACCGGGTCTGACTCTAATACGCTAATAGTCTTATTAATCATTTCGAGTTTTCTTTGAGAATGTATGCAGTTTTTTAAGCTCTTGTAGAAGTCATTACTTAATATATCTGATAAGGAGATTGACCCAATAGCATCCTTAACCCCTTTTACTCCTGCGTCCGTAATATTATCGGTACTAGGAAAAGTTTGCCTAAGACCTATATAGGTAAACGGCATAGCTTTTTTATTTGATACACGATACAAAATATCAGAATAATCGTCAAATGGACTAAAAGAAACACAAAGCACATTGGCAAACACCTGCTTTCGAGCTCGCACCAATCGCCCTGTAGAATCATTGGTTGCACGCAGTATACCATGATCAATACCGTCATCGATAGAATAAATCGAAGAAAGAATATTCTTTATTAGGTATGTTTTTCCGACATTGTTACGTCCTATCACAACATGAATATTCGTAGGAGGATTTGAATCCGGAACAACGTTGAAATCTAGTTTGGTTTCACACAGTCCTTCCACAACTGGATAAGTATATTCAATTTCATAATTGGTTAATCTTGCGTTTCCTTGGGCTATACGTTGGTACTGGTGTGTAATCATAAAATGTGTAACATCACGCATAAGTGATATGCGAGTTACCTCTTGATTTCGAACTACAGCATATAGGTCCGGATCATACGCTAAATCTCGCATATTTGCTAAAATTTGCTCTCTGATTCCGTCGCCCAAATGATTGATATTTTCATAATAAAAATCGCTTTGGCCTAAAGAGAAACAATCCGCAGGAAGCTGGTTAAATTGAACTGGTAGGGCTGGAGAACGCTGGCCCTTCTCCATGTTCTCTTGTCCTATTTTTACAGCTCCGATATCATGAGATTCCCCCATCATATCAACGTATGACATGAAAAACTGAGTTTCATACTTAAACCAATCATCCCAGCGGTCTTTAATCAATAAAACAGAACTCTTGTAATCCGCTGTATTTGGCGGTTGGCGCTCAAAGACAAAAAACACGCTCATCCCTCCCTTGTGTCACAATTGTTTTATCCCACTACCAACTTATTCGTTTTCTTCAAAAACTTCGCTTGGATCGGGCGGTCCAACTGCCATGTGATATTCATCGGCCTGCTGCCCGTGTGCTTCACGTAGTCCACCGTACCCAAATAGGTGTACGCTTCCGCACTACCAGTCATGCGGTCCGACTTGAACTCGCGGACGAACAGCAAAACCTTGCTGCCGCGTTCGCGATGGTGTATATAACGCTGCCCGGTGGGCGAATTTTCCGCCGTGGTACTCTGGCTCTGCCAATGAAACAGACTTTCACTGATGGAATAGTCGTTATACATGGTGGTGGGTGAATAGTCCTTGTCCGCTTTGTTCAGCGTCACGAAAAACACATCCAATTGCTTATCCGGCAGCCACTTGACACCTTCCCGCACGGTTGTGGGCTTCATAAAGTCCATGGCCGCAAGCAGCTGGTCGCGGGTATAGGTACAATGCAAATCCAGCGGGCAATCAAATCCCAAATCCACCGACTCGTCAATGAAGTCAATCTGTTCAAATCGATAGCGCAGCAGCTCCGTGAGCTCGTTTAGCAGAACGGTGCTGTCCGACAGTGCATGGAGATTGTCCAACACTTCTTCACTGTTCCAATTCTCCACAGTCTTGCCCCAAACAGTAATATAGAACATCTGCATCATCCGCTTTTCAACGTCTGAAACGGCAGCAAAATCCACATCATCCAAACGCGGAAGAATATCTAAGAGGAACGAAATCCAGCGGCGAGAATCGACCACCGCAAGCTTTGCAAACGCTTTGGTCAGAATACTCTCCAACGGCTCCGAAAAGTCTTCGAGGGCATCCGCTCGGGCGCAAATACGGGAGAAGGAAGAAAACTTATAAATTGCTCTCGGATCAAGATGGTAGTAGTCCAGAAAGTTTGCAAGCGTCAGCTCCAGCCCGCTGTCCTCCGCGAAGGAGGCTGCACGAGCCACCAACCCAGCCGTATTGCCATAGGAGGCGCGGATGTTATCCAGTATGTACTTTGCTGCTTTCTTTTCCAGCTGAATATAGCAGCCTTTCGGGACCGACATGAAGCCGTCTTTGATTTCACGGCTCACGCTGCGCGTTGCGTTTGACAGCAGCGCCGCAAATTTATCCTCGAAATTGTACCTTCGGTTCGCTTGGCCGATGAAGTCCAGCACGGTTAGGCACTCCTTGTCTTCCGATAAACGCAACCCGCGTCCCAACTGCTGCAAAAAGACAGTCAGCGATTCGGTGGGACGCAGGAACAGAACGGTATTGACTTCAGGAATATCTACACCTTCGTTATAGATATCCACAACAAAAATGAAGCGTATTTCGCCGGAGACTAAAAGCTGTTTCGCTGTTTTTCTTTCTTCATCCGGAGATTGTCCCGTCAGGAATATGGATGGGATATTGTGCTCATTAAAATAGCGGCACATGAATCTTGCGTGATCTACGGTTACGCAGAATCCAAGGCCTTTCACCTCATCAATGTCCGTGACATATTTCAGCAGTGATGCCACCACATGGTCGGCGCGGCGATTGGCAACGGCACCGCTGAATGTGTAAACCTTTTCCAATTCGCTTTTTTGATAGCCACCGGCAGACCATTTCAGCGTATCAAGAGCCACAGTGTCGGTAACGCCGAAATATTGGAACGGACAGAGCAGCTTTCGGTCAATGGCTTCGGGCAGGCGAATTTCAGCCGCAATGCGGTTATTGAAGTACGGAAGAATGCTTTTGCCGTCCATACGTTCCGGAGTTGCCGTCAAGCCCAGCAGGATGCAAGGACGGTAATAAGCTAACAGCCTCCGATAGGTCGGAGCTGCCGCATGATGAAATTCGTCCACGATGATGTAATCGTAGAACTCAGCCGGTGTTTTTTCCGTGAAGCTCTGCGAATTGAACGCCTGAATTGAGATAAACAGATTATCGATGCTTTCAGGTTTACAGCTGCCCACGAACATCTCTCCAAAGTTCGCATCCTTGAGTACGGCTCGGAATGTGTACAGACTCTGTTTAAGAATTTCTTCGCGGTGTGCGACAAAAAGCAGGCGGCAGGCCCGGCCGGGATTATGTCTGCGGAAGCGTTTGTAGTCTAAAGCAGAGATGACTGTTTTGCCGGTGCCGGTGGCAGCTACTATCAGATTGCGCATATAGCCTCGAACGGCACGTTCCGCCTCCAGCTTATCCAGAATCTCTTGCTGATAGGCGTACGGATTAATATCCATGGTATAAACTTCGGCATTGTTGGTGTCAAAGTATTTTTCTGCTTTCAGCGCACGCGCCAGGCGTTCTTTCTGCTCTTCTTCATAGTATTCAAATTCACGGTCATTCCAGTAATACTCAAATGTGGCAGCGATCTTATCGATGGTTTCGGGCAGGTCGCGCCGCGTTACTTTCGTGTTCCATTCAAGGCCGCTTGTCAATGCTGCATTAGACAGATTGGATGAACCCACATACGCAGTCGTGAACCCCGTGTTGCGGTAAAAGATATAGGCCTTGGCATGGAGCCGCGTTGTTTTTGTGTTGTAGCTGACTTTTATTTGCGCATTGTGCAGCCGGCGAAGCTCTTCGATGGCTTTAACATCCGTCGCACCCATATAAGACGTGGTAATAACACGGAGCTCGCCGCCGTTTTGCGTAAATTCCCGCAGTTCGTCCATGATGAGCCGCAGGCCGCTCCACTTGATAAAGGATACCAACATGTCAATTCGGTCGGCCGAGATAATTTCTTTTTTGAGCTCCGTGAACATCTGAGGTTCATGCACCGCACCGGTAAAGAGCGAGCTTTGTGCGATGGATGTTTCCGGGCGCTCTATGTCCGCCGCAGTTTTTCCCACGGCAAGCCGCGGATCGGCTTCCCGCAAAAGTGCAAAAAGCTGCTCGGCACGTTCGTCAACACCGAGTGCGGCAAAGTCGGGTTCCT
>OHCP01000363.1_pt1 | contig 18315 bp, 16 predicted proteins | sample 1566811 | NCBI WGS metagenome assembly OHCP01 (sample SAMEA3879591, study PRJEB24766) | human gut metagenome | biome: human-associated habitat; feature: feces | place: USA | collected 1985/1987
CTCTGCCAAGTATAGAAGAAGTGGAGGAAGAACTGACTTCCCTTCTTGATAAAGATAAGAACCCGTAAACTAAGCGTATATGGCAGGAGAAATGACGTGATATGGAAATGTCTTAGTCAAAAATGGTGTTGAATAACTCAAACATCTCAAGTAACAGAGATAGCGTCATTAACTTGACTAACGGATACAAGATACTGATGATAATGAGCTTACTGCGCATTGTTGTCAGTATTTTCATTATCATTACATTACTCGACAGGCGACTTGCGGAATGAGGATACCTTTTCTGCTAATATGATTGCATGAAGCTGCATATAATACCGGACTAATTTTACGGAAAGTGTTGAAAAATTGCTACTTTTGTGGAAATACGCAAGATAATCCACTCTTAGTCTTTCTAATTGTTTGCAGTTAGGATGTTTGTGCTATATTGACATTGGCATAGGTGGTATGTGTCTTTGTATAAGCAAGGCAAGATTTGTTTTGAGAAATAGTGTGTTTTAAGTATAACTTATTATTTGGAAGTCGTGAAGGGCACAACTTCCTATAATATTTTACTATCGGAACATCATGGAAAGTAAGAAGTCATTGTCCGAAGAGGATATTAAGTTACAGTACATCACTCCGGCCCTAAACAAGGCGGGCTGGGATAACCAGCATCTGCGGATGGAGTATGCCTTTACGGATGGCCGTATTATATTTCAAGGTCAAGAATCACATGCGAGGAAGGCGAAGAAGTTTGCGGATTATCTTCTTCAAGCAGAGCCTAATAAATTTCCTATTGCTATTGTGGAAGCAAAAGATAATAACCATCCTATTAGCGGTGGTATCGGGCAGGCTAAAACATATGCGGAAATTTTAGATCTGAGGTTTGCGTATAGTTCTAATGGTGACGGTTTTACGGAGTATGACTTCATTACAGGCCAAGAAAAAACTCTTTCTCTGGATGAATTTCCGTCTCCTGAACAGTTGAAAGAAAGACTACGGGACTCGAAGGGACTTACTACGGCAGAGCAAACGATAGTAGATACACCATATTATTTCGACGCATATTCACACGAGCCGCGTTATTATCAGAGAATTGCTATTGACCGTACCGTAGAGGCCGTGGCTAAAGGACAAAACAGAATCCTTTTAGTGATGGCTACGGGAACAGGAAAGACATTCACGTCATTTCAAATCATATATCGTCTCATAGCATCCAAAGCAAAGAAGAAAGTATTATATCTGGCTGATAGAAATGTTCTAATAGATCAGACTATGAGCCAAGACTTTAGCCCATTTAGAGATAAGATGACCAAAATTCAGAACAGAAATATGGATTCGTCTTATGAAATTTATATGGCTCTTTATCAACAACTCGTTTCGTTGGATGAATCTAAGCCTAACCCTTATACGGAATTTCAGCCAACGTTCTTTGATTTGATTATTGTTGATGAGTGTCATAGAGGCTCAGCAAAGGATGATTCTCAATGGAAGGAAATATTGAAATACTTTTCTTCGGCTACGCAAATAGGTATGACAGCGACACCAAAAGCTGTGGATGGAGCAAATAATCTTGATTATTTTGGAGAGCCGATTTATACATATTCCCTTAAACAGGGCATTGATGATGGATTCCTAGCACCATATCGTGTTACTAATGCTTTTCTCAGTGTTGATTTGACTGGCTATATCCCTGAAGATGGAGAGGAAGATCTCAATGGTAAGATTATAGAACAAGACTATTTTAGCAGAAAAGACTTTGGGCGGGATATCGTTATCCGTAGAAGGCGCGAGATCGTAGCATGGCGCATAACTAAGATGCTCAAACAGATAGGTAGAATGACTAAGACGATTGTTTTCTGTCCTGATATTGAGGAGGCGGAAGCAATGCGTCAATTGCTAACTAACTTCAATTCAGATCTTTGTAAGAAAGATCATCGCTACGTTATGAAGATAACTGGAGATGATTATGAGGGGAAAAAGCAATTGGATAACTTTATAGATGTTGATCAGCCATATCCGACAATTGTAACTACATCTGAGATGCTTTCTACTGGAGTGGATTGCAAAACTTGCGGTCTCATAGTAATCGATAAAGAAATTCAGTCTATGACTGAGTTTAAGCAGATTGTCGGACGTGGAACAAGGATTCGTGAGGATAAGGGTAAGTGGCATTTTGAAATTTTGGATTTTCGCGATGTGACAAGGCTTTTCCATGATCCTGAGTTCGATGGAGATCCGGAGCCCCCACAAGGAATTAGCGAATCCAGCAGTGGCACGCGCAGGAAACCAAAGCCTTCAACTGAAATTGAAAAGTCTCATGATAAGTATGTGGTTGATGGTTTTGATATTCAGATAGATAAGGAGCATGTGTCCTTCTTGGATGCGAACGGAAAACTTACGAAAGAATCGTACACTGACTTTACGAAAAAGAGGATTCTTGGGCGCTATCCGTCATTGAATGATTTCCTTCAAAAGTGGACAGAGGCTGAGCGTAAGTATGCTATAGTGAAAGAACTCAATGAGTATGATGTGCTTCTTGAAGCAATTAGATAACAGAACCCGGACTTAGCGGAAGCTGACATATTTGACATTATTTGTCATGTGGCATTTGATCAGAAACCTCTGACAAGAAGAGAAAGAGCTAATAAAGTCCGAAAAAGTGATTATTTTTCGCAATATGGAGATGAAGCACGTAGAGTGTTGGAAGTGCTTCTCGACAAATATGCAGATACCGGTGTTCTGCAGTTAGAGAATGTCTCAATTTTACTTACTCCGCAATTGGCTAAGTTTGGCAAGCCTCAAAAGATAATGAAATACTTTGGCGGCATGGACGGTTATATGTCCGCTATTAAAAATATGGAAAGTCGTATTTACGCAGCATAGTATATGGCAGTTAATAATATAATAAAGCGCCTCCAGAATATTATGAGGCAAGATGCTGGCATCAATGGTGATGCACAGCGCATAGAACAGATGACATGGCTATTTTTTCTTAAAGTCTATGACTCTCAAGAAGAAACATGGGAATTCAAGGCAATGTCAGTCGGGAAACAGTTTGAGTCTATAATTCCGGAAAAATTCCGTTGGAGAAATTGGGCGGTTGACAAGAAAGACGGGCAGGCACTTACAGGTGAGGAATTGCTGGAGTTTATAAATGGTGCAGACGGCTTGTTTAACACGCTGAAGAATCTTCCTGTTGATGCTGGCACTCCGAGAGGAAAGAGTATTGTGAAAGAAGTTTTTTCTGATCTTAATCAATACATGAAAAACGGCATTCTTTTGCGCCAGATTATCAATGTCATTGATGAGATTGATTTTGCAGATGCTGATGATCGTCATACGTTTGGAGATATTTATGAAGGAATTCTTAAGGATTTGCAGTCTGCTGGACACGCAGGGGAGTTTTATACGCCTCGCGCGTTGACTGATTTTATGGTTAGAACTCTTAAGCCCCAGCTTGGAGAAAAGTTCGGAGATTTTACTTCTGGAACCGGCGGGTTCTTGACTTCGGCCCTGGATTATCTAAATAAACAAGTGAAGACTACTGAGGATTTTGAGAATTTTCAAAATGCCGTTGTTGGACAAGAATGGAAACCTCTTCCATATCTACTTTCGATTACGAATCTTCTGGTTCACGATATTGAAGCCCCAAATATCCGTCACTGTGATTCTCTCGCAACAAAGATGAGTGACTTTAAAGAGGATGACAAGGTTGATGTCATTGCCATGAATCCACCTTACGGAGGAAGTACGGAGGCTAGCGTCAAGGGTAATTTCCCTATGGATATGCGTTCTAGTGAAACCGCGGATCTATTCATGGTGCTTATAATGTACCGTCTAAAGAGAAACGGGCGTGCGGCTGTAATTGTTCCTGATGGCTTCTTGTTTGGCGTTGATGGAGCAAAACTAGCAATCAAAACTAAGATGCTTAAGGAGTTTAACCTTCATACTATAATTCGGTTGCCGGGCAGCATATTTGCGCCATACACTTCAATTGCGACTAACATCTTATTCTTCAATAACGAAAGGGCGGACGGCGCCTCCGAGGGATATGCCACAAGGGAAACTTGGTTCTATCGACTGGATATGCCGGAAGGATATAAGCATTTTTCCAAGACCAAGCCTATGAGGTTGGAGCATTGTAAGCCGATAGAAGACTGGTGGAGTGACCGAAAGGAAATTATTGTTGAAGAGGGTAATGAGAAATCCCGTAAGTTCTCTGCGGAAGAGTTGGTTTCTATGGATTGTAACTTCGACCAGTGCAAATTTCCGAAGGAAGAAGAGGAGGTTCTGCCGCCAGCCGAACTTCTCTCAGATTATTTCAAGAAACGAAAGGCTCTTGATTACGAGATAGATAAAACATTGGCTGAAATACAGAGGATTCTTGGAATTGAAATAAAACCGGAGGAATAATATGACCGGAAAACAGTTAAAGAATAGTATTCTACAATGGGCTATCCAAGGAAAATTAGTTCCTCAGGATCCCAATGATGAACCCGCGTTTGTGCTTCTTGAAAGAATTCGAGCAGAGAAAGCTCAGCTTATAAAAGAAGGTAAAATCAAGAAGGATAAAAATGAATCGATAATCTACCGTGGTGACGACAATTCCTATTATGAGAAGATTGTTGCTACGGGAGAAGTGAAATGCATCGATGAGGAGATTCCTTTTGCTATTCCGAAAGGGTGGGAGTGGACAAGGCTGGGTAATGTCGCAGAATTAATAGGTGGCTATGCATTTAAAAGTGAGTCGTTAAAAGGAAGGTCTGGAACACGTGTTATTAGGATCTCAGACATAAGTGAAAGTGGTTTTGTCAATAAAAACAACAAGCCCAATCAGGATTTACGACAATAAAAAAAATACTCGGAAAAAATTTTAAGTTCAGCAATGCGAACCACCGACGTTAAAGCCCGCCAGGCCGAAAGCAGGTCCCTTCCCCGAGACCCGGGATTTAGGGTGAGGGTAACGTGAAGAAAAAAGGCAGAGTTAGTAAAACGTTATTTGCATAAGTTACAAAAACAAACCAATTGGCAGGTAAAACTATTAATCAATCACTATTATTTATGCTAATATGCTAAAAACGATGAAGCACACATTTCTAAAATTCAGCGCAGCACTCATTGCTTTTGCGGGGCTGAATGTGTTCTCTCCTGATGCTTATGCACAGGAAAATACCCCAGTCGGGGGAGGCGGAACCGTGTCAGGAACCGTCACAGATAGCCAAGGCCCGGTAGCCGGAGCAGCCGTAATGATCAAAGACGGCAAAGGCGGCGTTATTACCGAAGCCGACGGAACATACTCCATTTCAGGAGTCAAAAAAGGTAACGTTCTCATTTTCACACTCCTCGGATATGAAGACACCGAGATTACATGGAATGGCGAAGCCAAGGTAGATGTAGTTCTCAAGACTTCAAACGAACTTCTCGAAGGCACCGTAGTCACAGCACTCGGTATCAGAAGAGCTGAAAAGGCATTGAGCTACAACGTTCAGGAAGTGAAAGCTGACGAACTTCTCCGCGTGAAAGACGCGAACTTCGTCAATTCATTGAACGGTAAGGTAGCCGGCGTGACGATCAACCGCAGTTCAAGCGGTGTCGGCGGAGCGACCAGAGTCGTAATGCGTGGTGCCAAATCAATCGAAGGTGACAACAACGTCCTCTACGTGATAGACGGTATTCCACTCGTGAACACCACCCTCGGAACAGGAAACGAAGTAATCGGCGGCACCAAGGCTACGACTGAAGGTATCGCAGACTTCAACCCTGAGGACATCGAGAGCATCTCCGTTCTTTCAGGTCCCTCAGCAGCAGCGCTTTACGGTTCATCCGCAGCGAACGGCGTCATCCTCATCACTACCAAGAAAGGCCAGGAAGGCAAGCTCAACATTTCCTTCTCTTCCACTTCTGAATTCAGCAAGGCATACATGACCCCTGAGTTCCAGAATATCTACGGAAACAAGGAAGACGCATACGAAAGCTGGGGAAACCAGCTCCAGGTCCCTGTGGATTACGACCCTAAGAAAGACTTCTTCCAGACAGGTCTCAATCTTATCAATGCGCTGACGCTCACGACCGGAACGAAGCACAACCAGACCTACGCATCCATTTCTTCTACCAATGCGAAAGGTATCGTACCTAACAACAAGTACAACAGGTTGAACCTCACATTCCGCAACACAGCTACTTTCCTGAACGACAAGCTGACTCTCGATCTCGGAGCGTCCTACGTTCACCAGACAGACCAGAACATGGTTTCACAGGGACGTTATCAGAACCCTGTGATGGCTGCTTACTTGTTCCCGAGGGGAGAAAACTGGAATGCTGTAAAATCTTTCGAAAGATATAACACCAGCCGTAACCTCTACGAGCAATACTGGCCTATCAAGGATGATGACTTCGGACCGGACAACCCTTACTGGACCGCATACCGCGACATGTCTCCAAGCACGAAGAACCGTTATATGTTCAACGTCGGAGCTACATACAAGATTCTCGACTGGCTCAACATTTCTGCCCGTTACCGTTTCGACGACTCAGCAATCGAGACAGAAAGAAAAGCTTACGCTTCTACCAATGTCGTCTTCACGGAAGGCTCGAACAAAGGTCTTTACGAGTGGGCAAGCTTCAAGGACCGTCAGGAATATGCTGACGCAATGCTCAACATCGACAAAGGTTTCGGACAATTCCACCTGACAGCCAACCTCGGTTACAGCTACTCCAACTATTGGTCAGCTACCAAGGGCTACAGAGGACCGCTCAAGCTCGTCCCTAACCTCTTCGCATTCGGCAACATTGACAACCCGAAGGCATCCCCTATCGAGGACGGTGGCTACAGCCGCGTACGTAACAATGCCATTTTCGGCAACCTCGAACTCGGATGGAGAAGTATGCTTTACCTCACGCTCTCCGGCAGAAATGACTGGAACTCCCGTCTGGTAAACACCGCCAACCCGTCATTCTTCTACCCTTCAGTAGGTCTTTCCGCAGTTATCTCGGAAATGGTGAACATGCCTAAGTGGTTCTCTTACTTGAAGGTCCGCGGATCTTATACTGAAGTAGGTGCTCCTATTTCACGTTCAGGTCTTACCCCTGGCACCATCACCACACCTATCAAGGGCGGTATCGCACAGGAAACAGGTATCTATCCGTTCACAGACTTCAAGGCAGAGCGCACACGCTCTTATGAGGCAGGTGCCGAACTCCGTCTCTGGAACAATCTCCGCGCACAGGTAACATACTATCACTCAAACACCTACAACCAGACCTTCCTCGGTAATCTCCCTGAGTACTCCGGGTACAAGCAGATCTACCTGCAGGCCGGTGATGTAGAAAACCGCGGATGGGAAGCTTCCCTCGGTTATTTCAATGAATTCAAGGATTTCCGTATTTCCTCGAACCTGACATTCTCACGTAACAAGAACGAAATCAAAAAGATGGTTCACGACTACAAGACTGACGTCAGCCTTGAGCCGATCAACATCCCTGAAGTTCAGAAAGAGAACGGTCGCGTAATCCTCAAGGAAGGCGGCAGCATCAATGATATCTACGCCAATACTTTCCTCAAGAAAGACAGCCAGGGATTTGTGGAAATCAAATCTGACGGCACTTATACTTTGGAGAAAGGTGAGCCGGTATACCTCGGTCATACCACTCCAGACTTCACGCTCGGATGGAACAACTCCTTCTCTTGGAAGGGTCTGACATTCAGCTTCCTTCTCAACGGCCGTTTCGGTGGCGTGGTAACTTCATCCACTGAGGCCATCCTCGACAGATTCGGAGTTTCCAAGGCTTCCGGCGATGCCCGTCTGGCAGGCGGCGCAATGCTCCCTGGACAGGGCTTGGTAGACGCAGAGACTTACTACAAGAAGATAGGTACCGGTGATTACCAGACCTCCGGCTACTACCTCTACAGCGCCACAAACATCCGTCTCCAGGAACTCACATTGGCATACACATTCCCTAACAAGTGGTTCAAGAACGTATTGAAGGACCTCACGCTCTCAGTCATGGCAAACAACCCTTGGGTAATCTACTGCAAGGCACCGTTCGATCCGGAGCTCACTCCTTCGACCGCCACATACGGACAGGGCAATGACTATTTCATGCAGCCAAGCGTGAGAAGCTATGCATTCAGTCTCAAGTTTAAATTCTGATATCAATGAAAAAGAACATTATAATAAAATTCCTTGCCGGCATCTCCGTGCTTTCTCTCGCTGCATCATGCAACTACGAGGAAATCAACACGAACCCTTACGAGATGACCGATGAAATGGGAAAGATGGACGGACTTTCTCTCGGAAGTTACATTACCACCATGGAAAGATATGTGCTTCCTGTAGGAACACAGGCCGACCGTACCGAGATGATCAACGAGTATCAGATCGCATACCATCTTTCCGCAGACTGCTGGAGCGGCTATTTCGGCCAGGACAACAACTGGGGCGGCGGAAACAACAATACGACATATTATCTCAACAACGGTTGGTTAAGTGCCACATACAAAGACTCTTATACCAATGTCCTTCCTTCATGGAAAAAGATAAAGGCTACTTCCGAGAAGCTCAATGCCCCTGAAGTATTCGCATTGGCGGAAATTCTCAAGATTTCATGCTGGCACAAGACCCTTGAGTCATTCGGACCTATCCCTTACACTCATGCAGGAGAGATGGCACTCGTAATTCCTTTCGATTCGGAAAAGGATGTCTACACCGCTATGTTCAAGGACCTGAAGGCAGCCATCGAAGTCCTCACTCCGTATGCAGAGACGAACTCTACGATCGTTGCCGATTATGATGCCGTTTACGCAGGCTCTGCAAGACAGTGGGTAAAATACGCCAACTCCCTCATGCTCCGACTCGCAATGCGCATCAGATATGTTGACGAGGCAATGTCGAAGCAGTGGGTAGGAGAAGCATTGAGCCAGCACATAGGACTCATGACTGCTGCCAATGATGCTGCACAGATGAGCAAAGGTGCAGGATATGTTTTCGTGAACAACATCCAGTACCTTGCAGAGAGCTATGAAGAATGCCGCGTGGCTACTTCCGTATATGCTTACCTGAACGGATACCACGACCCTCGTCTTGGCAAGTACATGAAGCCTAGCCCGACATATCCATCTGCATTGACCGGCTTTGACGGTGAGAAATATGCTCCGATTCCTTCAGGTACAGCCTACCCGAAAGGAACATACGCAAAAGCTGCCCTCCCTAACATGACCTCAGACACTCCTACATACTGGATGCGTACATCAGAGGTTCTCTTCCTGAAAGCAGAGGCTGCCCTCGTATGGCCTGAATTCGGTGATGCTGCCGATCTTTACAAGAAAGGTGTGGAAATGTCATTCGAAGAGAACGGTCTTTCTGCTGCAGCAGCAGATGCATATCTCACTACTTCATTCAAACCGGAGGCTGTCAGCATTTTCAGCTACACTGCACCGGCTCCTACGGAAGCAACTACAGAGTTCAGCGGTACAACCGAACAGAAACTTGAGAAAATCATGATCCAGAAATGGATTGCGCTGTACCCTAACGGACAGGAAGCTTGGACAGAATGGAGAAGAACAGGATATCCGGTTCTCAACCAGGTCAGAGACAACAAAGGAACAGGATACGGTGTCACCAAAGAAGACAGAATCCGCAGAATGATGTATCCTGAAAGCTTCTACCAGTCAGAGCAGGACAAAGCGAACTATCAGGACGCTCTCTCCAAACTCGGAGGCAACGACTTGCCTACAACCCGTCTCTGGTGGGACTGCAAGAAATAACAATTAATCATTGAATAATTATGAACATCATAAAGAAACTGTTATTCATCATCCCTGCAGCAGGAATGCTTGCAGTGTCCTGTACAGATGTGGAGAAAATGGAAGTTGACCACATCGGCGGATACAATACGATGAACAATGCGGAGAGCGAGGCTTACTACGAAAACCTCCGCAACTACAAGAAAACCGGTGAGAATCACGCTCGTCCGGTAGCGTTCGGATGGTTCTCAGACTGGAACCCTACGGGAACCCAGAGAAGAGGTTATCTCTCGTCAATTCCGGACAGCATGGATATCGTTTCCATGTGGTCAGGCGCCCCTAACAGATATGAAATCACTCCTGAGCAGAAGGCCGACAAGGAATTCGTCCAGAAGGTAAAGGGCACCAAATTGATGGAAGTCAGCCTCATATCCCATGTCGGTAAAGGCAGGACTCCTGCTTATATCTACGAAGATATCTACAAGAAGGCTGAGGCAGAGAACTGGCCTGACTCAAAACTTTCACAGGAAATAAAGTTCGCACGTTGGGACTTCTGGGGCTTCAAATCTCACGATTTCAGCAATAAGGAAGAACTTGACGCGGCCATCAAGAATTATGCGAAAGCATTGTGCGACAGCTTGTTCACCAGCGAGTGGGACGGTTTCGACATCGACTGGGAGCTTGGTAGCGGTACCAACGACCATGACGGAACACTCGACAACCGCACGATCGTCGTTCTTATCAAGGAGATGGGCAAATATATCGGACCTGCAAGTGACCCTGAAAAGAAAGGACACAAACTGCTTTGCGTGGACGGAAGCGTTGGCTCATTGATGGGAACGGTCGACGAATACATTGACTACTGGATCGTCCAGAACTACGGCAGAGATTGGTACTCCTTCAGCTATGCTGCTGCAGCTCCTGAGAAGATCATCATCACCGAAAACTTCGAGGCCTATGCCTTGACCGGAGGTAATCTCCTTGAACAGGCGAAACTTATGCCGGAGAAAGGATACAAGGGCGGAGTCGGAGCTTATCGTTTCCAGAAGGACTATGACAATGCTCCTGACTACAAGTACATGCGCAAGGCTATCCAGATAAACCAGCAGGTATTCCAGGAAAGAATGAAGGAGCAGACTGGTGAAAACAAAGAATAACAGCAATAACCACTAACGGATTATGAACAAAAATATATTGAAATATATAGCTGCAGGCGCTCTCGTAATGGCTTTTTCAGCATGCGACAATCTTGAGGACAAATTGCTGGAGTCCAAGGTATATTTCGAGAATGCCAAGAGCACGATTGAAGTGGATGGCAATGACGCAATCTCCTTCGATTTGACTTCACGACTCACTTCCGCCAAGGATGAGAACGTGGAAATAACATACGAGATTGCGGATGAATCTGCGATAAAGGAGTTCAACGAAAAGAACGGAACAACTTTGGAGCCGCTTCCTGGCGCCAAGCTTCTTTCCAATGTTGCCAGCATCAAGGCCGGCAGCATCTACTCCGAGTCTGTAAAAATCAGCATTGACGACGCATCGTCCATCATCGAAGGCAAGAAATATCTTCTTCCTGTCCGCATCGTATCATCATCTTGTGACGTCATCAAAGGTTCCGAGACTTCATATTTCATCATAAAGAAGCCTATCAAGATTTTCGACTTCGGCAACTTCGCGCAAGACTACTGGGCAGGTAAAGACTATATTACTGCACCTATCACCGACAATGACAAATTCGAGTCTTGCACTTACGAGGCGCTCATCAATGTAGATCATTTCACTAACAACTCTACAATCATGGGTTGTGAAGGTGTATTGATTCTCCGTATAGGTGACACTCCGACAGTACCAAAGAATCAGCTTCAGGTTGCAGGAAAAGTGGATTTCCTCGGTCCTAAGCTTGAGCAAAACAAATGGTATCACGTCGCGCTCGTCTGCGATGGCCCTAAAGGCACGGCTACCATTTACGTGAATGGTGAAAAAGCAAGTGAGGCAGGCCTCTCCGCAATGCCGGAGAAACTTGTTACCGGAACTGAAGGATTCAGCATCGGTCTCGTACCTAACTTCATGTGGGGTGAACGTCCGTTCAACGGTATGATGAGCGAAGTCCGTCTCTGGACTGTTCCACGTACAGCAAACCAGATCAAGGAGAATATGCTGGGTGTAGATGCCAATAGTGAAGGACTTCTTTTCTACTACAAGTTGAATGCCTCCCCTATCGTGGACTCTACTCCTAACCATAGGGATCCTAAAGCAGGGAAGGTGAGCATCAAGCATTTCGATGTTCCTCTTATGAAAGTGAACTGATCAAACTCACAAAATATCCTGCCGGTCCGACTCTTCGGGCCGGCTTTTTTATCTTGTGATTAATCCGTAACTTTGATGCCGTTATGAAACACTCCAGACTTATCGCCGCCGTCATCACGATGGCCTTTTCCATAAGCGCTGCCGCACAAGGCAGCACGTTCATATCCGGACTCGAAGACGGATATTCCTTCATTGCGGACAAATGCGGAGCTGCCGGCAAGGCAACCTCCTTCAGCACATCCGGCAAGTCATTCAAGGTGATGACATTCTACTACAACAGCAGCACTGTCACGGCCGTGGAAGACGCGGCGGGAAAACGCAGCATCCTTTTCATAGACGGAAAGCCCAACATGCCGACATCCGCGACCTACCCGAAAATCGGTTACAACGGTGCCAATGAATTGAAAACCAATGAATATGCAGTCGGTCCGCACGACTTTACCGATGACGGACAGCCCGAACTTGTAATAGGCGCAAGGTCCGCTTCAGGAGACGGTCTCGCCATATATGTGTTCGGATTTACAGGAACGGGATGGAGATGCCTGGGCGAAATGGTCACGGCGAAACGGGACATCCGCTCCAGCAGGGTATTCCGCCAGACGGTAACGATAAAAGACGCCACTACGGGCGTCCTTTATACCTGGACCTACCACGACGGGCACTTCGATTTTCTCTCAAGCGACCACGTGAACGATCCTACAGTGCTATATTGAAACACTCCGCAAGACGACCTCCGCGAAATCATTGACCTTCACCGGATTGCCTTCGGCATTGACCGCATCGAGGGCAGGACCCGAGAAAGTCATCAGACAGAGCGGGCACGCAGTGACGATCGTCTGCGGCTTGTTCACCACGAGGTTCGCGAGCGACGACTCCGTAATCTTGGCACGGTCACGCGCATCCAGCGTCAGACTGCCCAAGCTGCCGCCGCAACAAACACTCTCATCACCCTCCTTGCCGGCCTTCACCAGCGTACCGACCTGCGAAAGCACATTGCGAGGCTCCGCGTAGACGCCACAACCGCGGCCAAGTTCGCACGGATCATGATAGACAATGCTTTCCCCGCCGGCGTTCAGTTTCAATCTGCCCTCATCCACCAGACGCTTGATATACTGCGTATAATGCAGTACCTCAATGTCTTTCAGCCCGTACTCCTCCTTGAAAATCTTATAACATATAGGACAGGAGAGGACCAATGTCCGACAACCTGATTCCAGAATCATCTTCTTGTTGGCAGCAAGTGTCTCCTGTGCCGCAGAAGTCTTGCCGGCCAGCATCAGCGGTCTGCCGCAACAAATTCCTCCTTCCCTATCTGCAAATACATAGTTCACCGAAGCCGCCTTGAAAACTTTCTCCACGGACTTTATGATTCGAGGCGTAAGATGTGTCATACATCCGGCAAAATACATCACCTCGGGAGCGGAAGGCACCATGGTCTCCGATTGACACGACTTCAGATAAGAATAATCGTATACCAATGAATTATTGACGGTAGCCCTCTGGGCCCTGCGGAGCGACGGCGCATCCACCCCTACCGGACAAAGCGCATGGCACTTGTCGCACATGAGGCATTTCTCTGCTATATCATTGATTTTCTTCTCATTGTGACGACGCAGGAAACGGATGAAATACACCGACGAATACTTGAGATTCTTCTTCTGGACATTCATCGGGCACGCATCCAGGCACAGGCCGCAGCTGGAACATGCGTAAATCTCGGCCTCGGCCACACCTTTTCGCGGATGACTAGGCTTGAGACCGGCATTGCGCAGCAATATCCACAGCACCTCGGTAAGGATATGCATGTATCGGCTGAACGGCATTGCGGCGAAAAACAGGCCCAGGCAGATGGAATAAGCCCACCAGACAGGCATGAAGAACAGTTTGTCGCCGAAAATCAGATGCCACAGATGGTTCACCGGAATAGTCAGGAAGCTTCCTCCGCTGAGATCGGCCGTAAAGCTCTCTGCCAGAAGCCTCAACGGGAAAATCAGCCAAAGGCTGTACAGGGCGATGCGGTCAGCCAGCGACGGCTTCGTGGTATGACGCATGCCTAGGACGATGGACCTGAACCTCTTGAAAATCGCCATGCCCACACCGGTAAGCACATAGAGCAGGAAGAAGTCCATCAGGAAAAAGAAGAACCACCCTCTCAACGAGACATGACCGGGATTGATCCAGACGAAGAACCGGTAGAAAATCGGATAGAACAGGCCGCCCTCCGTCCACGCCAGATGCTTCGGGACGAACAATGCCACTTCGAGATGTCCCAGGACAATGAGCATGAACCATCCGAAGGCAATCGCCGAGTGCATGTAGCCCAGAAGCGGCTTGCGTTTCCAGATTTTCGTATGGAAAAGGCAGTCGCAGAACAGGTCCTTGATATTCTTCAGAGCGATCTTCGGGATGAACAGCGACTTCCAGAGACGACGTCTGTCCTTGGCAGGAATCTTGGCCAGCAGCCTGATGAGACCGGCAGTCAGCCATATCAGCATGAAACTGATGCCGACCACGAACGGAATCACGAAATTGCTGTAGCCCGACGGAATTCTGTCAATGACCTCCGGCGCAGTCTGTAAAGGCAATATATATAATGGTATCATTTCGTTCCGTAAATTTTAGCGATGGACAGGATGAGATGACGGGTATTGATGCCCCTTGGACAGACCATGGTGCATTTCCCGCACAACTGGCACGACTTCAGGAGGTCGAGCGCCTTGTCCGGATGGGCATTGTAAAGTTCCTCAATGGCTTCCCGCAGGCTGGTATGCCTGAACTTTCCGGCCGTACAGACAGCCGTACAGCTGCCGCACGCCATGCATTTGCGCACATCAGGCTCGATTGCCGCCAACTTTTCGAACTTCTCCCTGTCGAACAAGTCAAGATTGATTCTGGAACTAGGAACCAGACCGAAACCGAAATCTACCATCTTTCCCGAAGCAATGTCTTATAGTTTTTAACATCAGGGAACACGTCGGACAGGTATCTGTCGATTTCCACGACCGCAGCCCTCGCCTCGGCCAGGGTTTCGGGCAATGTCTTCGGACCGGTAGCCGCACCTGCCAGGAACACGCCCGGCAATCCGCTGCGCTGCCCGGCCAGGATTCCGTCACGGACCGCGAAAAAGCCGTCCTCTTCCATCGGCATCTCCAGCAGCTTCCCTACCCTCTTTCCGGCAGCCGACGGCCTCATGCCCGCCATCAGGACCAGAAGGTCCAATGTTACTTTCAATGGCTTCCCGGCGACCGTGTCCTCAGCTTTCACCAGCAGGCTACCGTCCACATTTTCAGACACTTCCGCCAGACGTCCACGGATAAATCTTATGTTATAATCCTTCTGGGCGGAAAGATACATGTCCTCATAATGGCGTCCGAACATACGCAAATCCATGTAGAAGCAATACACCTGTGCATCAGGGAACGCCTGCTTCATCTCACACGCCTGCTTGACCGCCGTGGCGCAGCAGACTTTCGAACAAGACCGGCAGCCGGATTTCTCGTCACGGGACCCGACACAATGCACGAAACCGATCCTCTTCGGATTGGCAATCCGGTCATCAGAACCTACACCGGCATTGAACCAAGCCTCCAGATCGGCATTGGTAATCACATGGTCATAGATGCCGTAGCCGTATTCTTCCTTTTTCTCCGCCTTGAACAGGTCGAAGCCGCAGGCCACCAGCACGGCGTCCGCCAGAACGGTGATACCGTTGGAAAGGATGACATTGTAAGACTTGTCCAACCTGTTGATTGACTGTACTTCCGTATCAGTGAAGCACTTGACGCCGTCCATGCGCGCAAGCAGCTCCTTCAGTTTCGCGGAAGCCGACGCCCCGTCAGGGAACAGCCTGTCCCACGAAGCCAGATGGCCGCCCAGCCTGGTCTCTCTTTCGATCAATATGACATTGTACCCCAACCTCTGGAGCCCCGATGCCGCTTCCAGGCCCGCAGGCCCTCCACCTATAATGAGAATATTGTTTTTCATACTATGTTCAATGCTATTTCAAATACATGCACTCACCCGGTCTGCCGATATCCTTTCCATTCTTGCCGAGATACTTGCGTGCCGGATCATATTCGATACCCATCTTGTCCAGAAGCGGTTCCGGACCTACCTGATGAGTCTGGAGACCCAGATCCCAAGGGTCATATCCGAGCACCAGTCCCGCCACCTCCTCGTAAGTAAGGACAGGGATGCCGTGTCCGTTTTCGCCGTAAGTCTTCCCCGTAGATTCTGCTATCACATATTGCCATCTGTCCAGGAAATACGGACATCCCGGGCAGTTGGTGATGATAAGATCCGGCTGGAACGGCTCCATGCTCTCGAATTTCTTATGGGTATTGGACAATGAATATCCGCGGTTTCCCTTCACGAGATATTGACGGAAGCCGAAGCCGCAGCAATGCCTTCTTTCCGGATAATCAATGATTTCGCCGCCCCATGCCTCAATCATTCCGACCAGAACGTACGGGTATTCTGCGCCTCCGACTCCCTTGGAAGGGAACATCTTCGAATAGTGGCATCCGATGTGTTCCACCACGCGGAGAGGCCTGCCAGTATGGACATTGACAAGCTTATGCTTGGCCTGCGCGGCGATGAGGTTGCGGTATTTGTAGATGAGGTCGCTGGCGTGGACGAGGACCTTCGGCTTCGCGAACTCCAGTTTGCACGATTTCCAGAGGTTCTCGCGCACCTTCGCCTCCAGCTCCGGGAATTCGCGCCAGGTTTCCAGCGTCTCGCAGTAAAGCCCGAACGAGGTGATGCAGGAGCAGACGTAATTCTCATAGCCGTTCTTCGCCATCAATGCGAACTGACGGGCAATGATGGTCATCGCCGTTTCCTGCGGGATGGTGTCAGAATGATAGGCAATGCCTCCGCACGTGGTATGGTGCTCTGTTTCAAATATATCCTTGCCCAGTTCTTCCCTGGTAATCTTCAGGAATGCCGCCTCGGAAGCAGGGAAAAAACTCTGTCTGATACAACTGCGGACATAAAAATAGTGGTCGTCCGGAATATCTTTCTGGTAATCTGACCAGATTTTTTGTTTGCCTTCGTAAATCATTGAGATTACCTGTTTAAGTGTTTGGAATCGCTGTCAGTATAAATTTTGGCGATGAATTCGTCCTCGGTCAAGCCCATTTCGGCAGCCTTTTTCAATCCTGCCGCACGCACCTTCTCCATCCGCTCGGTAGCACCGGTCTCGTCGAAAATGCGTTTGAGCTGGTCAAGGTCGTCCTGGGGAATGCGCCTCATGGCTCCCGGGCCTTCGCCGTCGAGGTTGCCGCCAAGCCGCTCGAACACATCATCCAGATGTTGTTCTTCCCATTCCCAAACCTTACCGGCTTCAGGATGTCCGGCGTAATCGAAACGGCGCGGATAGACGCAGTAACCATAATCCAAAATATTGGAACACAAATCTTTGGTGAGCAGAAACTGCTGCCGTCCCTTCTCTGACTCCACGAAATATCCCAGTTCGATGGAGAGGTTGCGCAATGCCATGATTACGAGCCCTGGAGCATTCTTGCGGGGGCATCGGGTCATGCAGCTCATGCACTCTCCGCAATACCAGATGGTATCGCTCTTCAGCAGTTTTTCGATTTCATCATCGTCCTTGCTCTGGACGATGTCCACTATCTTTCGTGGATCATATCGATAGAATTCCGCCGCCGGACATATGGCCGTACATGTACCGCAATTTATGCAGGCATTCAGGCCTTCCTTCAGGCGATAATCCTTCATCAGGAGGTCGTACAATCGTCCCATTCTTCTAATCGGTCTAGTGTTTTCGTCAAAGATAGTGCTTTTTGAGCGAGATTTATTGCCCATCCGTTTGGTTTTGTCTTTTTTTTTATATATTTGCTTTTGGGTTTAGAAATTTTAATGAACTACTTAAATTTAAAAAAATGGAAACACTTGCGCCCAAAAATGCCGGTTCAACAATAGGAAATCTACATGGACAATATAGTTATATCTTAATATAGAATCAATTTTATTCACTTCCGAAGCCCTTTCAGGCTTCTATATTTTCAACTATTCATAATATGAAGAAAGAATTAGTTTTTAGTCTTTCCGCATTGGTTATGATGTTCTCGTTGCTGCTTGTTCCCTCCCACAGGGCGTATGCGGACGACAACAAGATAACCGTAACGGGAACAGTGGCGGACATCAAGGCCAATCCGCTGCAGGGAGTCGCTGTCTTAGTGAAAGGCACCACTATCGGTGTGAAGGCCGCTGAAAAAGTCCTCTTGATAGCATAGGAAGCACACTCAAATAAT
>OHCP01000380.1_pt1 | contig 17503 bp, 15 predicted proteins | sample 1566811 | NCBI WGS metagenome assembly OHCP01 (sample SAMEA3879591, study PRJEB24766) | human gut metagenome | biome: human-associated habitat; feature: feces | place: USA | collected 1985/1987
CTGATTTTTAACAATCAGTCGTCTTTTGTGTTGAAAGGTGTGTATTTTAATTAGAACTTTCTGATGTTGTCGTTAGCGTGTCTTTGTGCAACTGCTTTTTTCATAGCCTTTGTCATACGCTTTTTAGACCTTACCATTGCGGCTACAACAGAAACGCTAAGAACAAGAATCAAACCAAGAAGAATATAGAGCATATTCCTTACATTAGAAAGGTGGTTATCACTCTGTTCTTTCTCTAATGAAAGCTTCTCTGTCTTAGATGTTGCAAGTCCTGACATTGCTTCATTTGCAACTGACGCAGTATCTGTAATGATACACTGTGCATTCTCTGAGCCTTGTCTTGCAATGCTCTTTGTGATGCTGTTACGAACTGTATCATCAGCAACACCGTTTGCTTCGAGTTTATTCTCTTTCTGATAATCCTGAACTGCTGTTTCAAGCTCATCGTTAAATTCGCCTTTTATAGACCCTTCATAATAGCCAAGCTTTGTGAGGTCACCTTCAAGTGACTTAACATCGCTGCCGTTATAACCTACTTGAAGATTATCATAATCTTCTGACTTAACAGCCTTATCAGAATAAAGTACCTTTAATTCTTCAGCAGAAAGTGAATTGCTTACTTCAAGACCTGCATTCTTCTGATATGCGTTGACCGCCTTTAATGTAGCATCATCAAATATGCCTGTTGGCTCAACTGTTGTATATCTTAGTGCCTTGAGTCTTTCTTGAAGCTTTGTAACAGCACTTCCACTCATACCATAGATAACTGCACCAGCATTTGGATTTTCAACAGCACTGCCACTAAAGAGTACGAGTTGGCTATTGAAATCTGCTTCGCCTGTTGCCTCTATTTCATTAGCACTCTGGAAAAGCTGCATTGCAATTACTGTATTTCCATCAAACTTGCCTTCTTCATATTCACCTGCTGTGAGGTATGAAAGAGCAACAAGCTTATCTTGAATATCCTTAATGCCTGTCTGTTCCTCATCATAATCGCCACTCTTATAGCTATTATACTTTACTGGAGCTGAATCAGCAAAAATAGCATTCCATGTAGCTTCGTCAACATTACCTGTTACTTCAATTCCTGCTTTTGCCTGGAAATCTTTAACAGCAGCAGTAGTTGCTTCACCATAGTAACCTGTTACTTCATATGTATAATAACCAAGCTTTGCGAGAGTTTGCTGAATTTCTGTTATCTTTGCATCAGCAATAGTTTCGTCCATGTTGCCCTCTGTAAGTGTTACAAACTTAGGCTTTTCAGGTTCTTTGCTTACTTCTGACTCCTCTTTGCTTGATTCCTCAACGCTTGATTCTGGCTCAGATACTTCTTCGCTTGATTCCTCGTAGCTTGGTTCTGGCTCAGGTTCTTCGCTTGATTCCTCGTAGCTTGGCTCTGGCTCAGGTTCTTCGCTTGATTCCTCATAGCTTGGCTCTGGCTCAGGTTCTGTGCTTGATTCCTCGTAGCTTGGTTCTGGCTCAGGTTCTGTGCTTGATTCCTCGTAGCTTGGTTCTGGCTTACTTGGTGCTGGGGCTGCTGTTGCTGTGCTGTAATCTGTCTGTGAATAAGCACTTGAAGGAGGTGCAATATTTGAAACACCATTAGCATCGAAATAATATGTCACACCATCGAGTGTTCTTGATGTATTAACAATATACTGACCATTTTCATAGTAGAAAGAATCGCCATCAAACAATACCCAGCCTGTTGTAGGATAAGAAACTCCTGCAACCTTGAACCATTCAACCCATGGCTTTGAATATACATCGTGATAAACAACGCCCGAATTTTCATCTCTTGCATCAATAGCTGTGCCACTTCCGATATAGATACCTACATGGTATGGCTGGTGAAGTCCAAGACCATGTATTCTTGGAATACCATCAGCTACATAGCCCCATTCTGATGATGAGCCTAAAAGGTCTGTTCTGTTGCCACCTACACCGTTATAAGTAATGAATAAGCCAGAGCAATCAACTGCCCCATAGCTTGCTCCGCCCCAAACATATGACCAATGCTCGTTATATGCTTGAAGTGCGTGTGCTGAAAGACCAACACCTGTACTATCAGAAGCTGATGTTGTAAGTACACCAGTTGTAGCAACTGAAAGAATAAGTGCTGCTGCAATTGCAACAGAAACAATTTTCTTAGTTACTGATTTTCCTAAACTTCTTTTCATCGAAAAACTCCTTTTATAATGTCTGCTTGCCAAAAAGGCATTTTTCGCTATTGTTCGTGGCGAATTCCACGAACCACAATACATATGCGAAATTATAAATTTGTAAAAGTAATTACAAATTGGTAACATAATAACATTATTTTCCGTAAAAATCAAGCCTTTTTCGAGCATACAAGCAATTTATATGCAAATTTGGGCAAAATAAACAAAATAAATTTTTAGATAATTTAGATTTCTAATGTCAAAAATCGCTCTTTCTTAATATAGAGTTTGCAGGTACTTTTAAATTATGATAAAATAAATTAAAACCCTAAGTATATATCAGATAATACATTTTTAGGAGTGAGTTCATTGAGCAAAAAGCGTATTGCCGTAATATTCGGTGGTGCTTCATCTGAACATGAGGTATCAAGACTTTCTTCAGCTTATATTATAAACAACATCGATAAAGAAAAATTTGATGTTGTTACAATAGGTATTACAAAAGACGGTCGCTGGTTCTTAACAAATGCACCAACAGATAAAATCGCAAATGGTGAATGGGAAAACGATACAAACAACAAGAAAGCTTTTATCTCTCCTGCTCCAACAGTAGGCGGTCTTGTTGTTCTTAATAGTGACGGTCATAGTGAGGTTGTCAAGCTTGATGTTGTATTCCCTGTTCTTCACGGCAAAAATGGTGAAGACGGTACAGTTCAAGGTCTTCTTGAGCTTAGCAAGATTCCATATGTTGGTTGTGGCGTAGCTGCATCTGCTTGCTGTATGGATAAGGTTTTTACAAACATTATGCTTCGTGACAGCGGAATTGATGAAGCTGATTTCACATGGTTCTATACATATGAATATAAGCGTTCGCCTGAAAAATGTATTGAACAGGTTGAAAATGCTCTTGCATACCCTATCTTTGTCAAACCAGCAAACGCAGGTTCTTCTGTTGGTGTAAATAAAGCTAAAAATCGTGAACAGCTCATCAACGCTATTGAAATTGCTATAAAAGAGGATAGCAAAATTCTCTTTGAGGAAAATATTATCGGCAAAGAGGTTGAATGTGCTGTATTCGGAAATGAGGATATTTTCGCTTCAATTCCTGGTGAAATTGCACCCGCAAAGGAATTTTATGACTATGAGGCAAAATATCAGAGTGCAAGCAGTGAACTTTATATTCCTGCAAAAATCAGTGATGAGCTTATTGAAAAGGTAAGAGAAACTGCTAAAAAGGCCTATCATCTCTTTGGCTGTGCTGGACTTACAAGAGTTGATTTCTTCGTAACAAAAGACGGCAGAGTTCTTCTCAACGAGCTTAACACACTTCCGGGCTTTACTTCAATTAGTATGTATCCTAAGCTTATGGCTAATTGTGGAAAAGAAGGTAAACAGCTTATCGCTGAGCTTATCGACCTCGCTTTAAATAAAAATATGGCTTAAATCAGTAGCTACCAAACGGGCGAACACAGTTCGCCCCTACTTTTAGATAACTTTATTTAAAGATAAAGAAATATTCCGATTTTATGAAAGATGGGAAAATATAAATGACTAAACAGGCAATCGGTGTTTTCGATTCAGGTCTTGGTGGTCTTACTGCTGTAAGAGAGCTTCTCTCTGTATTGCCAAACGAAAATATAGTTTATTTTGGTGATACAGGTCGTGTTCCTTACGGTAACAGAAGCCGAGAAACCATCAAAAAATATTCTATGCAGGACGCCACATTTTTGCTTACTAAAAATGTCAAGCTAATCATCGCCGCTTGTGGCACAGCAAGCTCTGTTGCACCTGAAATAGGTGATAATCTTTCTGTACCATTTACAGGCGTTGTTGCTCCTACTGCCGCTGCGGCTGTTCGTGCAACTAAAAATGGGAAAATTGGCGTTATTGGCACAACTGCAACTATAAAAACAGGTTCTTATAAAAGAGAAATTAAAAAAATCAATCCTAATATAGATGTATATGAGCAGGATTGTCCACTCTTTGTACCGCTTGTTGAAAATGGTTTTATATCCGCTGATGACCAAGTGGTAACACTCGTAGTTGAAAGATACCTTTCTTCTCTAAGAGAGGCAGATATTGATACTCTTATTCTCGGCTGTACGCACTACCCTATAATAGCTGAGGCAATATCTAAGGCTTTGCCTAATGTAAGGCTTATAGACTCTGGCAGAGAAACTGCTATCTATGCAGCTTCGTTATTAAAGGAAAGCAACTCACTTTCTGAGGATAATCTTAAGGGCAAATGTGAATTTTATGTCAGCGATACAACAGAAGGTTTCTCTACTCTTGCGGGAATTTTCCTTGGCAGAGATATTTCTGGACAGGTAAGCCATATTGACATAGAAGATGTTGCGAAAAAATTCAAATTAGGATAAAATCAGTAGTGCAGGAAGTGAAGCATTATGGAGAATAATTATAATTTAAAGATTAAGACAACACAGGTTGTTGAAAGTGAAGCTTTCAATATGGATTTTGAGATGAATGCGTCTTATGTTAAAATAAATGAAACTCGCTATATCTCTTATATTCAGGTAGATGAGGACACTAAAAACAAGCTTCGTACAACTATAAAAATCAAACCAGACGGGGTTGTTACTATTATAAAAGGTAAGAGCGAAGGTATGATTCTCGAAATCGGAAAAACTCACTCTTGCAATTATCCAACTCCATTTGGCAATATATTGCTTGAAGTTTCTGCATTTAAAATTGCAAATAGTCTTAGCGATGATGGTGGAGAACTTGAACTTCAATATAGCTTAATCGTTGATGGCAACGAATTAAGCAAAAATACTCTCAACCTTACCGTAAAAGAAATTTAATCAACCGAAAGGAATGTTATAAATTATGTCTGATACAGCAGGAAATACTGTCAGCCTATTGAGGAATGCTATTATTGACGCTATGGGACGAGCTATGTCCGCAGGCGAGCTTCCTCTTGCTCCTACTCCAAATTTTACAATCGAAACTCCAGCCGACAGAACTAACGGCGATTTAGCTTCAAATGTAGCTATGGTTTCGGCTCGTGCATTTAAGAAAGCTCCTCGTGCAATAGCTGAGGCAATTACAAAATACATTGAGCTTGAAGGAACTAACCTCGACCGTTTTGAAATAGCTGGTCCTGGATTTATCAATTTCTTTTACGGCAAGCAATTCTATACATCAGTCATCAGAGAAATTGAAGAAAAAGGTGCTGATTACGGCAAGAGCGATTTCGGTCAAGGCAAGCGTATACTTGTAGAATTTGTTTCTGCAAACCCAACTGGTCCTATGCACATCGGTAATGCTCGTGGCGGCGCTTTGGGAGATTCACTTGCAAGTGTTCTTTCCGCAGCAGGCTATGATGTTTCAAGAGAATTTTATGTTAACGACGCTGGAAACCAAATTGAAAAGTTTGCTACCTCTCTCGAAATCCGTTATCTTCAAATCTATAAGGACGGCATAGAGCTTCCTGAGGACGCTTATCATGGACAAGATATTATCGACCACGCAAAAAACTTTGCTGAAATAAATGGCGATAAGTATGTCAATGCTGAAAGTTCAGAACGCAGAAAGGCTCTTGTGGATTTCGCACTTCCAAAGAATATTCAAGGTCTTGAAAACGACCTCCTTAAATATCGTATAAAGTATGACAGATGGTTCAGAGAAAGCACTTTGCATCAGAGTGGTGCTGTTAAGAACATCGTTGAGCTTCTCAAGGAAAAAGGACATACCTATGAGCAAGACGGTGCCATATGGTTCAAGGCTACTGAATTTGGTGCTGACAAGGATTTCGTTCTCGTTCGCTCAAATGGTATTCCAACTTATGTTGTGCCTGATATTGCTTATCACTACGACAAGCTTGTAACTCGTGGCTTTGATAAGGCTATTGATGTTCTCGGTGCTGACCACCACGGTTATGTACCAAGATTAAAGGCTGCTCTTACTGCTCTTGGAGTTGACGCTTCAAGACTTGATGCTGTTCTTATGCAGATGGTTCGTCTTGTAAGAAACGGCGAAATTGTTAAGGCATCTAAGAGAAGTGGTAAGGCTATCACTCTTGTAACTCTCCTTGAAGAAGTTCCGATTGATGCAGCTCGTTTCTTCTTTAACCTTAGAGAGCCAAACAGCCATTTTGACTTTGACCTTGACCTCGCAATCGAGCAATCATCACAAAACCCTGTTTACTATGTTCAGTATGCACACGCAAGAATCTGCAATATCGTAAAGGGACTTGCTGAGAGCGGTATTACACAAAGAGCTTGCATAGATGAAGAGCTTGCTCTACTTACTGCTCCTGAAGAAATTGAACTTATCAATAAGCTTGCTTCTCTTACTGGTGAAATCATAACTTCTGCAAAGACTTATGACCCTGCAAGAGTTACTCACTATGTCTATGAAACAGCTACACTTTTCCATAAGTTTTATAATGCTTGCAGAGTTAAGGGCGAAGATGAATCACTTATGCAGGCAAGACTTGCACTTTGCGTAGCGACTAAAACTGTTATCGAAAATGTTCTTACTATGTTCAAGATAACTGCTCCTGAATCAATGTAATAAAGCAAAATAATTACCGGCGGGCGAACTGGCTTATACAGTTCGCCCACAGCAATTTATAGCGAAAATAAAATATTTTCGCACAATAAAGATAATCTTATTGTTTTATTTAATAGAAAAGAGGTTTTTGTTATGCGTCAATCAACCTATTTAACTATGACCTTAGTTTTTACTATTGCCACTGTAACTGCTTTACTGTGTGCAATTATCTGTGATGCACTAAATAATTCAAACAGGTCTATTACCTTCGGCTGTATAGCTTGTGCTTGCTCTATTCCTGCATTTTCGTGTGCGTCTATTCTGTTTCAATCAAGCTCCAAAATTATGAAAAAATCTGAAGAAGATGAGGAAACTACTGAGGATACAGAAACTGTTGATTCGGAGGAAAATAATAATGCCGAATAATACTCGTGGAAAATTTATTGTATTTGAAGGACTTGACGGTTCGGGCAAGGGAACACAAATTTCTTTGCTATCAAAATTTCTCAACGAAAAAGGTATTATCATTTATGAAACGGCTGAACCCACTCAATCTGCGACAGGTGGCCTTATTCGTGATACACTTGCAGGCTATCAAAAGCGTACAGCATATGAACTTGCAGCGCTCTTTTTGACAGACAGAATTTTCCACAATACCTCTGCAAATGGAATCAAGCATCTGCTTGATTCTGGTGTAACGGTAATCTGCGACAGATATTATTATTCATCTTTTGCTTATCAAGGTATAGATACCGACCTTAAATGGGTTATGGATATGAATTTAAATTGTCCGGAAATCTTAAAACCTGATTTATGTATCTTCCTTGATGTTCCAACAGAACAATGTGATGAAAGAATGGGTTCTCGCCAAAACAGGGAAATTTTTGAAAATGTTGATACACTCAATAAAATCCGCAAGAGATTTTTTGAAGTGTTTGATTTGCTTGAGAACAGCGAAAATATAAGCATTATTAATGCCTCAAGAAGCATTGATGATGTTAATAGAGATGTTGTTTCTTCTGCTATGGAAATATTAAATAAACAGTAAGAATCTTCTGTTTATAATACGGGTTTTTGCTTGACTATTGCGAAATTTTTATCTATAATTAGATTGGTTTAATTTGATACTTTGCGGAATTTTTCGCATTTGGAGGGTTAATATGAATAAGTATAAAATTGCTGTTCTTAAAGGCGATGGAATCGGCCCTGAAATCGTAAACGAGGCCATTAAGGTTCTTAACAAGACAGCAGAAAAGTTCGGCTTTGAAGTAGACTATGATGAGGCTCTTCTTGGTGGCTGTGCTATTGATGCAACTGGTGTACCTCTTCCTGAGGAAACTATCGCTAAATGTAAAGCTGCTGACTCTGTCCTCCTTGGTGCTGTTGGTGGCCCTAAGTGGGACAATCAGCCAGGTAACAACCGCCCAGAGGCTGGCTTGCTTGGTATTCGTGGTGCATTAGGTCTTTTTGCTAATCTTAGACCTGCTGTTATCTTTGAACCACTTAAAAACGCTTCTCCACTAAAGGCTGAAATCATCGGCGACTCTATGGACATTATGATTGTTCGTGAGCTTACTGGCGGTATCTACTTCGGCAAGAGAGGTAAATTTGAGGAAGATGGTGTTCCTGCCGCTTATGATACAGAAAAGTATTCTGTAACTGAAATTGAAAGAATAGGCAGAGTAGCTTTTGATATGGCTATGAAGCGTAACAAAAAGCTCACAAGCGTTGATAAGGCTAATGTTCTCGATTCCTCAAGACTTTGGAGAGAAACTATTATTCGTCTTTCTAAGGAATATCCTGAGGTTGAGCTTTCTCATATGTATGTTGATAACTGTGCTATGCAACTTGTAAGAAATCCAAAGCAATTTGATGTTATCGTTACATCAAATATCTTCGGCGACATTCTCTCTGATGAGGCTTCTATGATTAGTGGCTCTATTGGTATGCTCGCTTCTGCAAGCCTTAGCAGTGGAAAAAGCGGTCTTTATGAGCCTATCCACGGTTCTGCTCCTGATATTGCCGGTCAGGGTATCGCTAACCCACTTGCAACAATACTTTCTGTTGCTATGATGCTCCGTTATTCTCTTGATGAGCCTAAGGCTGCTGAAGCTATTGAAAAGGCTGTTTCTGAAGCTCTCAAGACAGTAAGAACTCCTGATATTTATACAGAAGGCACTAAGAAAGTTTCCACAAGCGAAATGGGCGACATCGTCGTTTCACTTCTCTAAAATTCATTTTGCATCATATTTTTATTGAAAAGGGGTATAAGTAAATGGAAATGGCCTTGAATCTTCTGTTAGCGGGCATCGTTATAGTTTTCTTTGTCCTTGTTCTCTTGATTTTTATAATCAAGATTTACAGTGCAATAGTTCAAGCTGCCCAAAACGGAAGTCAAAAAAGAAAAGATGCCAAAAAGGCTGCTGAAAAGAAACCTGAGCTTATTAAAGCAGAACCACAGGTAAGCACAGCTAAACCAACAGCTACTGATAACGAAGCTATTCCGGGCGAGGTTATCGCAGCTATTGCAGCGGCTGTTGACGCTATGTACGACAAGCCTGTTAAGATTAAGTCTGTAAGACGCAGTCGTGCTAACTCAGGTTCTTCTTGGAGAAATGCAGGTCTTTTTGAGAATACCAAGCCTTTCTGACATATTGTCGGTTAGAGTGTAATTCGATAAATTTGAGAAAGGATTGATAATTAAATGGAAATCTTAAACTCCCTATGGGAATCTATTTGCAGTATTTTCACAAGCTCAGGCTTAGCAACTCTATCATGGGAAAACTATGTTATGATGTGCATATCCTTCATTCTTTTATATCTTGCTATTAAAAAGCAGTATGAGCCACTTTTGCTCTTGCCTATAGCATTCGGTATGCTACTTGTTAATGTTTTCCCTGGTATTATGGCAAACCCAACAAATGAAATGCTCACCGAAGCACAGGTCTTGGCGAGAAATCTTGACCCTGCTTCATATACAACCACAGTTCTTGATGGAACAACCTATTATAATGTCGGTCAAAACGGTGGCTTGTTCTATTATCTCTATCAAGGCGTTCACCTTGGTATTTTCCCTCCGCTTATCTTCCTCGGCATTGGTGCAATGACAGACTTCGGTCCTCTCATTGCTAACCCTAAGAGCTTCCTCCTTGGTGCAGCCGCTCAGGTTGGTATCTTTATTACATTTATTGGTGCAACACTTCTTGGATTCGCTGCTAACGAGGCTGGTTCAATCGCTATTATCGGTGGTGCAGATGGTCCAACAGCTATCTTCGTTACATCAAAGCTTGCCCCGAATCTCTTAGGTCCGATAGCCGTTGCCGCATATTCGTATATGGCACTTGTTCCTATCATTCAGCCACCTATTATGAAGCTTCTTACAACAAAGAAAGAGCGTTCAATCGTTATGCAGCAGCTCCGTCCTGTTTCTAAGATTGAGAAGATTCTCTTCCCTATCATCGTTGTAGTTATTATTGCACTTCTTCTTCCAGATGCAGCTCCTCTCGTTGGTATGCTTATGCTTGGTAACCTCTTTAAAGAGAGTGGCGTTGTTTCAAGAATCAGTAACACAGCTCAGAACGAGCTTATGAACATTGTTACAATCTTCCTTGGTGTTACAGTTGGTGCAACAGCAACAGGTCAAGTATTCCTCAGCGTAAGCACACTTGGAATTATTCTCCTTGGTCTTATCGCATTCTGCATGGGTACTGCTTGTGGCGTTCTCTTTGGTAAGATTATGTGTGCTTTTACACATGGCAAGGTCAACCCACTTATCGGTTCTGCTGGTGTTTCTGCTGTTCCTATGGCAGCAAGAATTTCACAGAAGGTTGGTCAGGAAGAAAATCCTGCAAACTTCCTTCTTATGCACGCTATGGGACCAAATGTTGCAGGTGTTATCGGTTCAGCAGTTGCTGCCGGTGTTCTCATCAGCCAAATCCCACACTAAAGTTAGTGTCATAACATAAAGTCGAACGGCGAACAGCTTAAACTGTTCGCCGTTTTTTGTTAGGAGATTTTATAAGAAATTAATTTATCAAATCATAATATATCTATGGAATCACAACTTTCCTTAGAGGTATTCTTATTATTTTTAGGTAAAATCGTTCTTCCTCCATTAGTTGGAATCCGCTCAAGCCATTTCATTTTTTCAAGAGTATATAAGGCACTGAGAAAATATGTATCTGAAAGCTCCTTTGGCTTTATATCCTCAAGGCACACAGGAAGCCTTACACTGAAATTATCGTGTACTATTCCGCATACAGGTACTTTAGGTCTGTTACCTGTAAAAATTGTCATTGTACTACCACAGGAAATCGGCATTGTAATAGTCTGCGGCGCAACAAGAATATCACAAGGTATTATATCATAGAAATTACTATGCACGAAAATAGTCGCTCCATATTCTCGCATAAAGCGTTCATTTTCGGCCTCATAAAATCTCACTGCACTTGTTGCAACCTGAAGTGAATTCGTATACTTTATGAATCTTTCTGCAGCAAAGCTAAATCTACCGCTTGGGTCAAAGAGTGAGATTCTCAATTCGTTAGGGTCACAATTAAGGCTCTTAATATAGCTTTCTGCCGCATTTATACACAGTCTGCGGATATACATAGGATTATCAAAGCGCTTAAATCCAAGCTTTCTTGGCAAACTCAGGCCGCTTGAACACACTGTTTCATGAAAATCAGCATTAACTGACCTCTTGATTTTTCCAAATCTTATTCTGCCACTTTTCTGAACATATGTAATATGAATCATTTCCAGCCCAAGATAGTCATCGTTTATTCTTTTGACATTTATTTCATACGGGGAAAATAATGCACGAAACCTCTCTTTTAAGCTATTTGGCTGTTCGTGCTTAATCGTTAATGCTGTTATCATAAAAAGAACCCCCGTTCAATCATATCTACAATATCTATATGATTGAACAGGGGAACATATTCTAATTTTGTTAGTTTTTAACAAGGGATTTCTGACGCCATTTGCCACCCTTCCAACGGCAAACCATAAGTATTCCTCGGAAGCATTCATCTGCTGCAAGAGCTATCCACATTCCATAAATACCCCAACCAAATACTACAACGAAAAGGTATGAGCCAAAGGTCGAGAGAACCCACATGGAGAAAATTGCTGCGGCTGTCGGGAAATATACATCTCCTGCACCACGCAAACTATTTATAACAATAAGATTTGTGCATCTTCCTGCTTCAAGAACTACATTTATAATTATAAGTGTACCACCGATTGCTATAACCTCTGGATTATCAGTAAATATACCTATAAGCTGACTTCGGAATATAACTCCAAGCGTACACATAACCGCCGTTAGCCCGTAGCCTGCTAAAAGCCCTCGCCATACGCCATGATATGCCTCGTCATACTTTCCTGCACCAACTCGATGGCTTGTAAGTATCTGGGAACCTTGTCCGATTGATTGAGAGAAAATATAGAAAGTTGATGTTATATTCTGAATATATGACCTTGTTATATATTCATTATCAGTCATAAATCTAAGTGCGATAGATGTTACCACAAGCTGTGCTATATTATAGTTTATAGATTCAAAGGCGGCTGGTATGCCAATTTTAAGCATCTGCCAAAAATCTTTGAATGGGAACGGGAAAAGTTTTTTGAAAATAGATGGCTTTTCAACCTTTTTAAAGAAAATTATAACAAGTATAGTTCCACCAACAAGTCGGCTAAAGGTTGTAGCTAATGCAACACCTGTTACACCAAGAACAGGCATACCAAACCAACCAAGAACGAATGTGAGGTCGAGAACTGTATTTATTATATTCATAACTATAGTTATATACATCGGGATTCGTGTATAACCATGGCTTCTTAAAACAACATTCATTGAATTGAGCGTAGCCTGACCAAACATAAAACAGCCAACAATAGTTAGATATTCACTGCCGAAATCAAGCACCTTCCCCTCTGCTCCAAGTGCAGAAAGCATAGGACGGTTAAAAATTACCAACACTACACTTACAATTATTCCAATAGAAAAATTAAAGAAAATAGAAAGTGCCGCAGTCTCCGAGGCTTTCTCCCTATTTTTTGCACCAAGGTTTTGTGCAATTATTACAGCACTTGCGGTAGCAGTAACAGAAAACAACAGATTACATATACCCGCAACCTGATTCGCCGTTCCGACAGACGCAGACGCAAGGTCATCGTACTGGCTTAGTGCAAATACATCTATAAAACCAAGCATCATAAAAAGTAAAGTTTCAATAAAGATTGGCCACGAAAGGCTGAAAAGTGACATCTTTTTCATAGAGAACCTCCTAACTTTAGTATGTGGTAATTTTCTTACTCACGCTTAAATTATCAAACTTCCTCAAGAAACTCAAAAGTTTCGCTTGAGCCCTTTTAAAGGCCCACAGAGTCGAGGGACAGAGTCCCTCGTGGGTTTTAAGGGCAAATCCCTTAAAATTCTTTTCTCACAAGTGGTGGACTTTATCCGTCACTTTTTCTATGGTCATCAATAAGCTAACGAGTTATATGTAGGGGCAAAATTTGCTTCACCCCGTCGGTAGATAAATTTGTAGAGGTATCCACAGGGAACCCCCTGCGAGGGTTCCCTACGAAAAACATTCCACTGGAATGTTTTTCTACCCTCCTGCGCTTTGTGGAGCATAAAGTATTTCGCTCTCTGCGGAGAGCGACAAGGGCATTGCCCTTGACCTACAAGCCTTTAAAAAGGCTTGACCTAAACTTTGAGTATCTTGGGGAAGTTGATAAGTTTTTAACTTTTTAATAATTCTCTTATTCTTTCAATTCTGCCAGCGAGATATAAATATCCTAATAAAGCTTCCAAAGCTGTAGCTGAATGATAATCTGCCGATGTTGCATTTTTCGGGATATGCTGTGTATGAGCATTTCTGCCTCTTTTGAGCACATCAAGCTCTTCTTCAGTCAGAATTGGCATAAGCTTTTCAACAAGCTTTGCTTGTGAAGAACATCTTACTATGGAAACCTTTTCTTCATTGAGCTTTTTTACTGGGCGATTAGCCTCGCATACAAGCCTTTCACGCACAAATAAATCGTAAACTCCGTCACCAACAAAAGCTAAAGCTAACGGACTTAATAATTTAGGGTCACAGGGAGAGTTTTCAATTCTTGACATTATACCGCTCCTCAATAATAATATGTTGATATTATACCGCTCTGAGGATTACTTGTCAAATTACAGCTATTTTCGTGCTAAGATTTCGGTTATAAATGGAATTACTGATAGTATGAAATATGCCGAATACGCCATAATAGCAATAATTCCAAAACTAAGCTTGCTGAAAAAATTTCCTGAGGCATAATAATCAACTGAAAGAACACCCACAGCTTGTGCTGATATTACTGCTGAAAATAACGCAATAGAAATTATAATAAAAGCTGTATCATTCTTGCGAAATTTAAAAAGAGAAAATGAACTTCTATGCTTTAACTCACCGCCACGAGCAGCAAAGGAATCCGCAGTATCAACAGAGGTTTCGAGCGACCAAGTTATTAGAGATGAGGTTACACGAATACCACATTTTACATTATCTATTATATTACTTTCTTTATATAAGCCCATAGTTTTTTGAGCATTGTTGATAATACCTGCCCTTTGTCGATATAGTGGAATATATCTAAGCGACATTGATACAAGAAGTGCAAGTCGTGGGCTGAATTTTCCAAAGATATACATAACCTTATCAGAAGTCATTATTTCCGAGAAAACAAGAAACCAAATCATAACCGAAAGAATCATAATTCCGTTATTTATGCCATAGAAAAGAGCCTCAAGAGTTATAGCTTTTCCATTTATAAACAATAAAACCGTTTCGCCTTTGTGCGAAAATATAGGATTTATAAACGAAATCAGTAAAAAAAGCAATATCCAGAAAATAAGCGTCTTTGCAGAGATTTTTCTAAAAGTTACAGCATAATAGAGTATCGAGCCAAACAAGGCAAGCAGTAATATTATTGGATTTTGTATAAACATTGCTATGATTATTGTCAGCATAAAATGCATAAAAATAGCAATAGGGTTGTGTTCTGAAAAAGCTCTCATTATAAATCCTTTCCAATATTAGCAGTGTAAACCCATTCTATAACATCGCCGTCTTTAAGTTTATAGCCCGAACAGCCAACATTTGGTGTTTCGCCGTTTACTTTATACATCCAACCAGAAAGTTCTCCGCAATCAAATTCATATAAGCCGTTTATTCCTTTGACATATACAGTTTCGTTTGAGCTATCATAATCAATTTGTATTTTATTTTTCTTTGTTGCTGAAACAAGCACATCAAAAACAGTATCATCCTCTGAAATTGAAAACTCTGTATCATCAAGAATAATTCCATTCTCAGGAATTTTTTTATTATCAGTTTTTCCGATAGCATTTTTACAAGAGATTGATATAGTTACTGTCTTGGTATTTTGCTTATTATCCGAAGCTTCATTGTAGTATTGGTTTGGCGTTTCAATCTTTATAGTAAGTGAAATACCTATTAAAACTGCAAATAACGCAACAAGAACTATAATATTCGTTTTGTTTAGTTTTTTGCGAATAATAAGCACAACAAATATTACAACGAAAATTCCCAATAAGCATAAAGCAATAATAAGATTATAATTTACAGCTTGAGTTTCAGTAATGTCAGAGCTTTCTATTTTTGAAAGATTTGAACTTTCTTTGTTATATTCGGATATTTCTTCTATATCAGAATTTTCAATAGATTCAGCTTTTGAGCTTTCTAAAGTAGTAGTTTCGCTACTTTCAGCTTTTCTTATGGCTGAGTTTTCAACATTTTGCTTGCTGTTTGTTGAAAGTTCGGTTTTTGAACCTTCGATTTTGCTTGAAATATTCGAATTTATACGGCTGCTTTGACTTGGCTTACTTGTCTGAGAAGCTTGAGCATAGCTTGAAGTATCATTTCTATTACTGTTATTGCTACTGCTTGAACTATCAGGCTTAGAACTTATAGAGCTTGAATTATTTGGTTTTGAATTATCTTTATTTGGTTTTGGTTCAGGCTTTGTGCTAATTTCTCTTTGAATATTGTTGCTGACGAATTCAAAGAAAGCGGTTTTTCCTTTTTCAAATCGCCAAAGTGAAATAGTTGCATATAAAGCTTGAACAGTTGCAAGCTGGTTGCTGTCGCCACCATATGTATGAGAAAAACTTCCGTCAGAATTATGATATTTCAAAAGTCCATCATAAACTGTATTTCCATTTTTGATAAATCGGCTATCAGTATTGCAGTTAATTTTCATAGTGCTTAATGCAAGCAAAACCTGTGCAGTACTTTCTGCATTAGGAGTGCCATAGCTTTTGAAGTCACCGTCAGTCTGTTGCCTTTTTGACAGATAATCAAGTGCTTTATCAATAGCAGTTTTGACATCGCTGTGCTTATAGTATCTTGCCAAAGCCTGAATGGTCATAGCTGTGACATCGACATCAGAATTTTGCATAAGTCCCCAGCCACCGTCAGAAAATTGCATAGACAAAATTTTATTGATGATTTCATCTCGTGTCATACTGCCGTAGTATGCCCCGCAATCAAGCATAATAAGACCATAAGCATAACTCATAATTCCAAGATTACCAATAGAACCATTGAGTGCAGTTTTAATATAATCAGATTTACTCCCCATAGCAGTATAGGCTATAGCAATTCTCTGCATATCAGTAGCACGAAGATTTTCAGCTGAATTTATGTATTTATCAAGAGATTTGACACAATTTGAAAAATCAATATTATACTTATATCGTGAAAGTGAAATTGCATACCAATCAGAAATACTACTTCCCATACTATCGCTGATTTCATCAGCAAGATTTTGTGCTGAGCCATTTTGTTTCCATTTTAATATACCGTCAATAATGCTTTCTGTATCATTAGCTGCTGCCTCTGCCGTTATGTAAAAATTGGCAGGAATAAAAATCCCTGCCAACATAACTGCAAGAAGCATAATTGAAATTATTCTACTCGCAAAATTATTTTTCATTGTTTCTCTTTCTTGTCATTAAGATTACTGCAAAAGCCATAGCAGTTGTTAAAGCAACGATAGTCATTGCTGATGAATCACCGGTTGAAGGTGCTTTGCCGTTTTGAGATGTTGTAGATACTGTGCTTGTTGGTTCTGCTGAAGATTCTGTACTTACTTCTGGTTGTGAGCTTTCAGTTGTGCTTGATTCAATAGAGCTTTCCTGACTTACTTCTGAACTCTCAGCACTTGATTCATCAGATTTTGCAGAAACATTAATCTCATAATCAGGTGCAAGGCGAAGTACAAGCGGAATACCATTTTCACTAAGCTTGCTTATAGAAAGAGAATGCTTACCCTCTGTTAAGTACTTATCTTCAATGTTGATAGAACCATTTTCGTCGGTTGTATAGCTTACAGTGCCATTATCAGTACCCCACTCAACAGTTGCGTCTGTTACAGGGTTTGTGCTTATGTTTGGGTTATAATCTGCATCATATGTTGTATCTTGGCTTGTGAATGTAAGAATACCCTCGCTGATTTTAGAAGCATCAACCTCTGGATACTGCATACCAACACCGTATGGGTCACCGTAATAAAGAACAACGCTGTCGCCCTCAGAAAGATTGTAATTGTTGACTGTATCTGTCGGAGAAACTCCGTTTACTGTATAGAGCCAACCATCCCAGCCACCGAAGGTAGCTTGCATATCATCATTAACAGCGGTTATCCAGCCACTCTCAACGCCACTGATAGTAATATCATCGTTCTTTTCATCAACATACATAAGAGCATTCTGAACTGTAAGATTATCGCCTGTATAAGGAACCTCAACAGTATCATAG
>OHCP01000389.1_pt1 | contig 17195 bp, 14 predicted proteins | sample 1566811 | NCBI WGS metagenome assembly OHCP01 (sample SAMEA3879591, study PRJEB24766) | human gut metagenome | biome: human-associated habitat; feature: feces | place: USA | collected 1985/1987
GGCCGATACTTCTGTCAGTTTTAAGGTAGAAGAATATAAACGTCCCACCTTTGATGTCACGTTTGAGCCCGTGAAAGTGGAGTATCAAGTGGGTGACTCTATAGAAGTGGTGGGTATGGCAAAGACTTTTGCCGGTGCGCCTGTGCAGAATGCCAGGGTACACTATAATATATCTCGTTCCTATGCCTGGGTCTGGCGGTTTATGGGCAGAGGTTCAGCCCGTTGGGAGGGAGAGGCAATGACCGATGCGGATGGTAAGTTCACCGTTCCGGTGCATTTTGAAATAGACTCGGACAGGAGAGAATCTCCGTTGTGGTATTATACGTACAACATACAGGCGGATGTGACGGATGGTGCAGGTGAGACACAGCAAGCTAATTTGTCATTGCCTTTAGGAAGTACTTCAATGGTGCTGAATATGGATAATCTGCCCGATAATTTGGTGAAAGAAAAGAAGCTGGAAATAAAACTGACAGCCATGAATCTTTCGGGTGAGCCGGTAGATACTCCGGTTACTTATCAGGTAGTCGAGATGGAGGAGCAGAAAGACGGTCAGGAAAAAGAAGGCAGAAAGGTATTGACCGGTACGGTGGAAGCCAACAAGAGTTTTGTTCCTGAGGCTATTTATGCCCTGCCTTCCGGCAATTATCGTTTGAAGCTCTCGGCTAAGGATACGCAGGGCAGAGAGTGTACGGCATCTAAGAATTTCCTTCTGTTTTCATTGAACGACAAGCGTCCGCCTTTCGTGATAACGGATTGGTTCTATCAGGATGGTCTGGAATTTGATGCAGCATCTCCGGCTACTGTATATATAGGTAGCAGCGAAAAGAATGTCTATCTGCTTTATGATGTATTTGCAGGAAATAAGCGCTTGGAAAGCAAACGTATAGAGCTTTCGGACTCGGTGGTCAGTTTCCGCTTCCCTTATAAGAAGGAATATGGTGACGGCATTCTGGTAAGTATGGCATTTGTGAAAGATGGCAGACTTTACAGTCATAATGCACGGATTATGAAACCGGCCCCTGAAAAGAAGTTGCAGCTGAAATGGACTACGTTCCGTGACAAACTCCGTCCTGGACAGCAAGAGGAATGGAAACTGACGGTACTTTATCCGGATGGAAGCCCGGCTGAGGCTGAAATGCTGGCTACTATGTATGATGCTTCTCTGGATAAAATCTATAGTGCACATAAGTTGGACTTTGGAGTGGACTTTCATTATGTGGTTCCTTTGACTTATTGGAATACATCCTATATGCGGAATGCTTATTTGTATGTTGATTTCCCGTTGAAGAGGCTCCGTGCGGTTCCTTTGGAATATAGTGAATTGATCATTCCATCTACAGGAAGAATGGAGGCTATGGTGGTAGGTTACGGAGGCAGTCCTCGTGCCACTCTTGCAGGAGCTTTGAAGATTAGAGGCAGGAGTGCCGCAAATGCTGTGATGAACCAGGAGGCTGTTACTGATATGGTGCTCCAGGAAGAAATGGTAGAAACATCTGCACAGGAAAAGGTAGAAATGGGCAGTTCTGAAGAACTGGCAGAAACGGGTGATATACAGATACGTGAAAACTTTGCGGAAACGGCATTCTTTTATCCACAGCTCCGCACCAATGAAAAAGGTGAAGTCAGTATTTCCTTTGTACTGCCCGAAAGCCTTACCCGATGGAAGTTTATGGGCTTGGCACATACCCGGAATGTGGATTATGGAAAGATAGAAGCTACCGCTACTGCCAGCAAAGAGTTTATGCTTCAGCCTAATATGCCCCGCTTTGTCCGCGTGGGAGATAAAGCGAATATTGCCGCTTCACTGATGAACCTGTCGGACAAGGGAGTGAAAGGGACTGTCCGCATGGAATTGTTCAATCCGGAAACAGAAAAGGTATTCTATTCACAAAAACAGAAGTTTGATGTGAAGGGAGGAGAAACCGGGCATGTGAACTTTACTTTTGAAGTGGGTGACAAATATGCGGTAATGGCATGCCGGATGGTAGCGGATGGAGATACCTTCAGTGATGGAGAACAGCGTTACATCCCCGTTCTGACAGACAAACAGTGGGTGACGGAAACCGTTCCTCTGAACGTGAATGGGGAAGGTGCGCATACTTTCTCTTTGGAAAACCTGTTTAACAAGCATAGCAAAACGGCTTCCGAACAACGGTTGACCGTAGAATTTACTGCCCATCCGGCTTGGTATGCCGTGCAGGCTTTGCCTGTAGTGGCTAATCCTCAGAATGAAGATGCTCTTTCTTGGGCTACCGCTTATTATGCCCATTCATTGGCTGCGTTTATAGTCAAAGAAAATCCCCGTATCAAGCAAATCTTTGATAGCTGGAAGGCTCAAAGTGGCACGAAGGAGACTTTTATGAGCAATCTGCAAAAGAATCAGGAACTGAAAAATATACTGTTGGCTGAAACTCCTTGGCTGACAGAAGCTACCAATGAAGCCGAACAAAAACAGCGTATCGCCACTTTGTTTGACCTGAATACAATGAATAGCCAACTGGCTGTTTCTGTAGAGAAACTGGGAGAATTGCAAAATGCCGATGGCGCATGGAGTTGGTATAAAGGTATGCAAGGCAGCCGCTATGTAACCACTCAGGTAATGGAAATGCTGGTCCGGCTGAATGCATTGACTCATCAGGATGCTGACAGCCGGATGCAGCCTATGATTCAAAAAGGGTTCGAGTATTTAGGCAAGCAGGCAGCCGAAGAGTATAAGTCAATGAAAGAAGCTGAAAAGAAAGGAGCCGTCGGCCTCCGTCCGTCAGAGCAGGTTCTCAGGTATTTGTATATCTGCGTTTTGGATGGCAAGGCTCCGGTTGATAAAAAGGTGAACCAGTATTTCATAGACAAGTTATCCGGTGAGGGAAAAGAACTGACGATTTATGGAAAGGCGTTGGGAGCTATCATCTTGCAGCAGGCCGGTAAGGTGGCAGAAGCCAAGCTGTTTATGCAGTCATTGATGGAGTATTCTGTTGTGACGGATGAAATGGGACGTTACTTTGATACTCCTAAAGCCCGATATTCATGGTTCAGTTATAAAATTCCGACTGAAGTGGCTGCTATGGAAGCTATACAGCGTATAACAAAAGATACGAAAGCGATCGATGAAATGAAACGCTGGCTGTTGAAGCAGAAACAGACACAGACTTGGGAAACGCTGATTGCAACGGCTGATGCAGTGTATGCATTGATGGCTACAGGGGCTTCGGATTTATTGGCAAATACAGGAGGAGTAGAGATTACTTTAGGTAAAGAAATGATCCGGACTCCGGTAGATGATGCCATCGGTTATATCAAGAAGACGGTGATCGGTGATGTGATGAATATAAAGAAAGTAAGGGTGGATAAAGAAGGAACCGGAATGGGTTGGGGAGCCGTTTATGCCCAATATCTGGAAAGTATGGATCAAATAGGTGAGCAGGGAAACGGATTGTCTGTCAGCCGTCAATTATATAAAGGAGATGAGGCTTTGAATGAATCTGCTCCGTTAAAGGTTGGCGATAAGATTACCGTTCGCCTGACTGTAAAGGCTGACCGTGATATGGATTTTGTTCAGATTAAGGATGACCGTGCAGCTTGTATGGAACCGTTACAGGCAGTTTCGGGCTTCCGTTGGAGCAACGGGCTGGGATATTATCAGGCTACCAAAGATGCTTCGACTCAGTTCTTTATCGATCAGATGAGAAAAGGAACTTATGTCATAGAGTATCAGGTGTATGTGAACCGGACAGGAGAATATCAGACCGGAATTGCAACTGTTCAGTCTGCTTATGCTCCGGAATTCGGAGGGCATACGGGAGGATATCGGGTGATGGTGGAATAAAGACACGGGATGTCTGGAATTAATTGTGTGATTTCATAAAAAGTAAGTTAGCTTGCTAACTTACTTTTTTCTTATGCTTCTGCCGTCCACCCATTCTAGTCTTATTTCAAAACCATCTTCAGCCGTGCCATAAAAATAGCGGCCTGAAACGGATGGATATTCAATTATAAATGTATAACCATCTGAATAATATAGATACAACCAACCGTTTTGAATTTCCCAGTCAAACTTATATACCCTATAAAGTTCATCATTATGGTAACAGCGCTCTTCCGTACCTACACCATGATCTGTGAAAGCACCTGAGGTGAATGTGATGTAACTGTAAAGAGGTTCTCCATATCGGTCTTCAAATCCCATATCGCCCCACCAAGTCTTACCGTATAATCCTGAAATGTCAAATCCTCTTTCCTCATCGCTTTCACATGAAGAAAAACTTATCATTGTAATCAATGCAATGGCAACGAACCAGTAATGTTTTACTATTTTCATAATTTATCTGATTTTTAATGCGGGACAAAGATAAAGGTTATTCATAAGATAAAATAAATTATAGGCTGAAAAAATGGGTAAAGGATGTTTTTTGTCTATCTTTGCTATCTAAAAAGCATAAAATAATTGTATGAAACATATTATACTGATAGTAAGTTTGTTAATGGGAGTGACTTTGGGAGTACAGGCACAACCCAAAGCATTATTTGATAAGACAACGCATGAATTTGGAACTATTTTATGGAAAAATCCGGTGACGGCAACCTTTAAAATCACTAATAAAGGAGATAAACCTTTAGTGATATCTAATGTGACAACGTCTTGTGGCTGCACGGTTGCTGATTGGACCAAAGAACCGATTGCACCGGGAAAGACCGGGATTGTCAGTTCTACTTTTGACGCCAAAGCCATCGGACGTTTTCAGAAGAGCGTAGGCATTTATTGCAATGCCTCGAATAAACCTATCTATCTGGCTATCCGGGGAGAGGTAACAGCCGATCCTAAGAATTACACTTTCACACATCCTTTTCAAATTGGCGCTATTCGTCTGGATAAGGAAGAAATAGAGTTTGAGGATGCCAATAAAGGTGATAAACCGACTATGGAATTGTTGGTTGCCAATACGTCAGATAAACTATATACCCCTGTGCTGATGCATTTGCCTCCTTACCTCAGTGCTGTTGCAACTCCGGAAAAATTAGGAAGGGGACGTACGGGTAAAATCAAGATCACTCTTGATACGGATAAGCTGCCTAAATTGGGCTTGACAACAGCTTCTGTTTATCTATCCCGTTTTCCGGGAGATAAGGTAGGAGAGGAAAATGAAATTCCGGTTTCTGCCATATTATTGCCGGATTTCTCGCATATCAGCCAGCAGGAACGCTTGAATCCGCCTGCCATTCATCTTTCTGCCAAAGAGTTGCAGATGGGAGAACTGAAAAGCGATGAAAAGAAAGCACATACGATTATTGTTAAGAATGTAGGAAAATCTAATCTGGAAATTCTTGATTTGCAGGTGTTTAATTCTGCTTTGGGGGTCCAGTTGAAGAAACGTGTCTTGAAACCGGGTGCGTCTACCAAGTTGAAGATTACTGCTTTCGGTCAAAATTTGAAGAAAGTAAAGGGTACTCCGCGTGTCTTGATGATAACCAATGATCCTAACAATCCGAAGATAATTATAAAAGTAAAAGTAACCTCAAAAAAATAGCTATGGAACATCCTGAAAATAGTGAAGAATATAAGGGATTGACAGTGAACAAAGGTATTGAGCAACCATCTATTGTGAATCCTTATTTGAAACTACGTAAAAAACCTCGTCGTCGTGAGTTTTCCGTAGGTGAATATGTAGAAGGCATCGTAAAAGGTGATGTGACCGTATTGAGTCAGGCGGTTACTTTGGTGGAGAGTGTAAAACCGGAACATCAGGCTATTGCCCAGGAAGTGATAGAAGTGTCTGCCTTATTCCGGAAATTCTATGCGAATCGGTATCAGTGGTGTGCCCGGTGCCGGCAAGAGTACATCTATTGATGTATTTGGATTGCATGTGCTTGAGAAGGGAGGAAAATTAGCTGTTTTAGCTATTGATCCCAGTAGTGAGCGTTCTAAAGGCAGTATTTTGGGAGATAAGACCCGCATGGAGAAACTATCCGTCCATCCGAAGTCTTTTATACGGCCTAGTCCGTCGGCAGGTTCGTTGGGAGGGGTAGCTCGTAAGACTCGTGAAACGATCATACTTTGTGAGGCTGCGGGCTTTGATAAGATTTTTGTTGAAACGGTTGGAGTAGGGCAGAGCGAAACGGCAGTGCATTCTATGGTGGATTTCTTTTTGCTGATCCAACTGGCCGGTACTGGTGATGAATTGCAGGGGATTAAGAGAGGTATCATGGAAATGGCGGATGGAATTGTTATCAATAAAGCCGACGGCAGCAATATTGAGAAAGCAAAACTGGCTGCCAGTCATTTCCGCAATGCTTTACATTTGTTTCCTGCTCCTGATTCGGGCTGGAGTCCTAAAGTAATGACGTATTCCGGCTTTTATGGTATTGGAATTAAAGAAATCTGGGATATGATCTATGAATACTTCGCTTTTGTGAAAGCGAATGGTTATTTTGAATATCGCAGAAATGAACAGGCCAAGTATTGGATGTATGAGTCTATCAACGAGCATTTGCGTGATAGTTTCTATAATAATGAAAAGATAATTTCTATGTTGGCTGCAAAAGAGGAAGAGGTGCTGAATGGCAAACTGACTTCGTTTGTTGCTGCCAAAAAGTTATTGGATGCTTATTTCTCAACCTTGAAATAAGGTTTTGCTACCAACAGGCAAAACAAAAAACGCAGATTATGATTATTCATTAAATCTGCGTTTTTTTTATTGTCTGTGGTGGATGAAATTAGATAGAAAGTTCGTGAAGTACATTCACCAATTCTCTGTCTATAGGCTTGTCGTTCTTTATAGCTTTAGCGAAAGGTACATAAACAATCTTATCATCATCAATACCAATCATTACATTACGTTGTCCTTCCAATAGTGCTTGGATGCTGGCCACTCCCATACGGCTGGCAATGATTCGGTCATGCGCTGTGGGGCGTCCGCCACGTTGTAAATGTCCTAATATCGTTACACGCACATCGTATTGCGGATATTCGTTCTTCACACGTTCGGCATAGTGCATTGCACCCCCGGTCAGTTCGCTTTCGGCTACTAATACGATGCTACTGCTCTTGGATTTGCGGAAACCGATGAATTCTTCCAATTGGTCAACTTCTGTGCTGAATTCCGGAATAATAGCTGCTTCTGCACCTGCGGCAATAGCGCCGTTCAATGCCAGGAAACCTGCATCACGTCCCATCACTTCAACAAAAAATAAGCGTTCGTGAGAAGTTGCCGTATCACGGATTTTATCCACACATTCCACAATCGTATTTAAAGCCGTATCGTAACCTATGGTAAAGTCGGTTCCATACAGGTCGTTGTCAATCGTTCCGGGCAGACCGATACAAGGCACATCAAATTCCTGAGCAAAGATACGTGCACCGGTCAACGAACCGTCACCGCCGATAATGACCAAAGCATCAATCTCGTGCTTTTTCATATTTTCGTAAGCTTGTGCCCGTCCTTCGGGTGTCGTGAATTCTTTGCAACGGGCGGTTTTCAGAATGGTACCTCCCATTTGTATGATGTTGCTAACATTTTGGCTTTTGAATTCCTGAATTTCATCTGTTACCAATCCTTTGTAACCTCTATAAATGCCATATACTTTCAAGCCGTTATAGATGGCAGAACGTGTGACTGCACGAATGGCAGCATTCATTCCCGGAGCATCTCCTCCAGAGGTTAAAATACCAATACTTTTAATCGTTCCCATAAATACCCATTTTAATATTTTTATGTCGCAAAGTTAACAAATTATCAGTTGGACAACGATAATTTTCTATTTTTTATTGGTCTATTTTTCGTTTAAGATTGCTTTTTTACATTCTTCCATCAACCATTTGGGGGTGGAAGTCGCTCCACAAATGCCGATGGAACGGACGTCCTCGAGCAAGTTCCGGTCTATTTCTTCCGGCTGGTCAATGAGGTATGAATTCGGATTGATCTTTTTGCATTCTTGATATAAGATCTTTCCGTTTGAGCTTTTTCGTCCGCAGACAAAAAAGATCAGATCATGCGCTGCTGCAAATTTGCGGATGTTAGGCATCCGGTTGGCCACTTGCCGGCAGATTGTGTCGTAATATTCAAAAGTGGCATCGGGTGAGATATGCTCCTTGATATATTCTTCAAATTCCGGATATTCGATATATTTAGAATAAGAATCAATCGGGTTCACAGCCGGATAACGTTTCTTATCAGCACGGTCCTGCTCCAAAGCGTAGAAACAACGGGCCACTTTCTTCGTGTTTTCAGTTACCGGCTCTTTCAAGTTACCACCGGCAGGAGATACCGTACCGATAAAAGTAATTGAGCCCGTTTCACCATTAGAAAGTTTCACATAACCGGCACGGCCATAGAAGTTTGAGATAATAGCCGAAATATCCATCGGGAAAGCATCTGGTCCGGGCAACTCTTCCATACGGTTGGACATCTCACGCAAAGCCTGCGCCCAACGTGAAGTAGAATCCGCCATTAACAACACTTTCAGTCCCATAGAACGATAATATTCTGCCAATGTCATTGCTGTATATACAGATGCTTCACGGGCAGCAACCGGCATGTTGGATGTGTTGGCGATCAGGGTGGTACGATCCATCAGCGGGTTGCCGCTCTTCGGGTCGATCAGTTCCTGGAACTCCTCCAGAACCTGTGTCATCTCGTTTCCACGCTCTCCGCAGCCGATATAAACGATGATATCTGCGTCACACCACTTAGCCAGCTGGTGCTGGGTCATGGTCTTTCCTGTACCGAAACCGCCGGGAACGGCAGCTGTACCGCCCTTTGCAATGGGGAGAATGGTATCAATGACACGCTGACCTGTGATAAGGGGGCGGTCGATAGGCAGTCTCTTTGTAAAGGGTCTGGGCTGCTTGATGGGCCACTTCTGGCAGAGGGTAAGCTCATGCTCATTGCCCTCAGCGTCCTCCACACGAAGGATAACATCATTCAGATGATATTCTCCGTCGGGAGCAGCATATGTTACCTTGCCCGAAATATTGGGAGGCACCATGCAGCGGTGCTCAACAACGGGAGTTTCGGGGCAGGTGGCATATATAGTGCCGCCTGTTACCATGTCACCCACGGAGGACTTGACAGTTACCTTCCAAATCCTTTCGCCGTCAAGGCTGTCAACGTTTGAGCCAGTGTCGATATATGCACCTGAAAGCTCCTCCATCTTTTTAAGAGGGCGCTCGATGCCGTCAAATATATTTGAGATAATGCCGGGGCCGAGGACTGCCGAAACGGGAGCTCCCGTTCCGATAACAGGCTCGCCGGGGCGAAGTCCTGTTGTTACCTCATAGACCTGAATGGTGGTCTCCTCGGAATTTACGCTTATGACCTCGCCCATAAGGTGCTTTACACCCACATAGACCATTTCCATCATGGAAAAGTCCGCAGTGTCACGAACCTTTACGACAGGGCCGTTTATTGAATATACGGTATTCACTTGCTGTCTCCCTCCTGTGCAGTCATAAGATTTCTTGACGCAAACAGGCTCTGCTGTTCCTTGAGAGCGCAGTCATATGTCCTGTCGGTAACAGTTCCCTGCTCTCTGCGAAGAACAAGATATCCGCCCAGCTTGACGGAATCGTCCGCAGCAACGGAAGCGCCCTCGCCTGCTGCGGCAAGGAGCTTGTCGCTAAGCCCCATATCCTCGGTAGCGATACATATCTGAGCGCCCTTCATATCGCCTTCCTTGGCGATCATGGCGCACATACTGTCTGCATACTGCTCCGAAGTGCGGTACTCTGCGATCTGCTTCCTGATATTGTCAAAAAGCGTCTTGGTAAGCTCCTCCCTACAAAGAAGGACCTGCTTTTTCATATCCAGCTCTGCCTTGGAAATCATACGCACATATTTTCCGGAAAGCATTTTCTTGGTATCGCTGAGCTTGCGCTGCTTAGCCTCCTCAGCATTTTTCTGAGCTTCGGCAAGTATATTTGCGCATTCATTTTCAGCGTCGTTCTCGATAGCCCTTACCTGCTGGTTAGTGGTGGCCTCAACAGCGCTGATAAAGCGTTCAAGCTTTTCCTTTTCCTGTTCCAAGGTATCATTCCTTTCTCTTCTTGAATTTTGTGGATCACAGCTTTATGCCGATAGCCTCCTGAACATATCGGGAGATGGACGCCGTAACGTCCATGTCGGCATGACGGTCGGGGATCTCGGAGATGATAGGCGACGGCCTTGTGAGCTTCAGCTCGTTTACCTTGTCCTCTATCAGGTCGATAAGCTTCTCCGTCATAAGTATAACGGCAATGTCCTTGTCGTCCATGGCTTTCATAAGAACCCTTTCGGTCTCCTGAGCCTCATGGACAACAACGCCTTCAATTCCCGCAAGCCTCATTCCCGTAACGGTATCGACATTGTCGCTGATCAGAAAGAACTTCATTTCAGCCTCCGTTCGGAAATTACGCCAGAGCCTGAATGATAAGGAATGCGATAAGGAATCCGTAAAGAGCAACACCTTCGCCAAGTGCAACGAAGATCATAGCCTTACCGAAGCTGGAAGGCTCTTCAGCAACTGCGCCGATAGCAGCGGGAGCAGCGTTTGCAACTGCGATACCGCAGCCGATGGAGCCAAGACCTACTGCAAGGCCTGCTGCAAGGTAGCCGAGACCTGCTGCATTTGTAAGAACGTCTGCAGCCTCAGCTGTAGCCTCAGCGGAAACGAAGCCACCGATAGGAAGTGCAACTGCAAGGATCATAATGCCAAAGAATGTGCAAAGGTTGCCGATAATAGCTCTCTGAGCCTTTTTGCCGTCAGAGAAGTGCTTTATTCTGGAAAGAACGGGGAGAGTGAGAAGTGTAACGATAACGAGGGGAAGTAAGAAAATATACATTTTAGTATCCTCCTAAAAATTATTTTATTATTCAATGATCTCATCGTAATTGACGGTAACGGGCTTGAACGCCTTGCCGCCGCCTGCATAGTAACGGGAGAACATCTCGTAGAATTCAAGTCTCAGCACCTGGATACCTACCAGAAGTCCCTCAAGGCATATAACGAACAGGTTGCCCAGTACCATTACCAGCGGAGAGAAATTGCCTGACATATCCGCCAGTGAAAGAACAACGCTCATCATGCCTGCGTGTGAGAGGACGAAGCCGCCGACTCTGACAAAGGAAAGGGTGTTTGTGGCATAGCCCAAGAGATACTCAAAGCACTCGAAGAAGTTTGCCGCAATAAAGTCGCCCACGCTTTCGTGGAGGTGGAAGCCCTTGCCCTTTACAAGATCGCCCAGAGGCTCTCTCAGGAACATAACAAAGAGGGGAAGAACGATAAGGCAGATAACGTAAACAGGTCCGCCTACCTTGAAGCCCAGCATTGAGCCCAGGAGCAGTCCCAGTAGCGAGCAGTAGAACACAAGTCCCGCCAGACCGTTATTGGAGAACAGCGCCCGTTCCAGATCCTTGTCCTTGAAGCCCATTATCATATTCACGATGACCGAGATTATGATGATGGCAATACCGATGCCGATAGCGGCATAAAGCACAGTGTTAATGTTGTGGATAGCCTTGAAGGGCAGAAAGCTTATTCCCATTGAAGCATAAAGGGGATCCATCAGGTCTTCATAGCCAAATACACTTCCGTAAATCGCACCGAAGATCATACTCGATACGCCCAGTCGCTCCATGATGCGGCCCAGGGTCATCTTCTTGGTTTTCCAGAGGATTATACCCAGTATCAGCACCAGCAGACCCTGACCCACATCGCCGAACATTATACCGAACAGCAGCGTGTACGTAATAGCCACGAAGTTTGTGGGGTTGATGTCGTTGTATGCGGGAAGTCCGTACAGATCAACGAACATTGAGAAAGGCTCTGCGAACTTGTTGTTTTTGAGCTTTACGGGAGGCTCGATATCGCCGCTTTCCGTGCAGGGCTTTATGATGAGCGAAACGCTCTTTAAGTCCTCAAAATACTTCTTGAACCGCTCTGCGTCGGCTGCCGGAACAAAGCCTACGATGTAGAACTTGTCTCTTATGAGAAGCACCTTTTCACGAAGCTCAAAGGTGTCGTGCATTGCCTTGAATTTGGAGTAATACTTGCAGAGTTTTTCACGGTTCTCTTCCGCAAAATCCTGTATCTTCTTCCTGCAGTCCTCCACATTTTTCTTGTCCAGCTCAATATCGTCCTTGAGCGCCTGTGAAGCCTCGCCCGCATTGCCGTGAACGAAGTCGGGCAGATGGATACGGTCAAAATACAGCGACTCCAGAATCTTGTCTATCTCCTCGATATCTGAAGCGGGAGCAAAGCAGAAGCCGTAGCAGTATTCCTTGTCCCGTCCGTATGCCAGGAAGTAGAAGTTCTTGTCGTTATAATAGGGCAGCTTGTCGTAGCTGTCAACGGGAAGCCGTCCGAAACGCACCTTGATGTGCTGGCAGGCGAATATCTTCTGGAAGTCGATATTCATAGAGCCTACCCCCTCGCCGCCGCTCAGGTGCATTACCTGCTCCAGCGCCATGGTGTGGGAGCTGTACTCCTCCTCCGCCTTTTTCTGTTCCGCACGCAGCTTCTGCAGGTTGTTGCGCATTGTGTGGACTTCGTCCCTTATCTTATCCGCATCGCTGTCATGGATATCGGAGCAGTCGGCCTGATGAGGCTTAATGCCCGTTATGCCGAATATCTCAGACATCATTTTCAGCGTTGACGTGTAGGGATTTTCACGCTTCGGCGCAGCCTTTGACTGGGACGAATGAGCAACTGCGGCATTCTCCATATGGAAGCAGCCGCATGAGCTGATTATATCCAGCACTGCGTCAAGGTCGCTGTCCACGCCCGCAATATCTGCGAACATCATTTTTTCTATGGATGACATTTTTCTTATACACCGTCCCTTACTTTAAGTAATTAAAAGCTCACTGATCTCCTTTGCGGGAAGATCGTAGCGGATACCCTCGATTATCCTTATAATGTTCTTTACCTCAACCTCAGCAAGGGAGTTAAAGGTAAAGAAGCACTCGGGAGCCGACCTTGCGCTGCTGAAAGCACGCTTGGTCTGCTTGAACCTGAGCCTTGCCAGAGCCGTATCGGGTTCGGCCATATCAATGCCCTGCTCCGCCATTTCTCTGCCGTAATAGCCTGCAGCCAGTATTTTCAGGAATTCCTGATCGTTCTGGGCGGAGTAAAGCTCGTCCATTTTCCTCTCGGGAATTTTCAGATACACGGGGATCATTCTGGACTTTACCGTTTGCTGATCCGCATTGAAGAAGTGTATCATTCTGTAGGCATTTGCGATGTTGATGGTGTCTATCTGAGTTCCCAGATAGCTTTTCAGGCGTTTTTCCGTCTCACCGCCGAACTTGTGCAGCGATGCCACCAGTCGTCCCGAATAATATGTCCTCAGGCTCAGCTCGCAGGCAGCATAGTCGATGTGACCGTCCGCTAGCTCAGGCTTGTACTTTTTCAGGATATCGTGATAAGGGGTCTTTGCCGTAAGGTCAAGAAGCTCATCATAGCTCTTTACATGAGCCAGGTCCATCAGGTTGAAGGACGTGTATTTGTTCATGTAAATGGGCAGCGTGGTGATGTGGTCGCCCGTGCCTGCGTTAAGGTGAAGGATACATATAAGTATCTCATCTATCTCCGTCTTGATGATGATGTAGTTATAAAACTCATCACCGCCCAGTTTTTCAAAGCCGACTATTCGGAAATAATTCTCCATAAGGCTTCGGCGCAGGATATTTTCCAGGTTTCCTCTGTGGATATTCTCAGTGTCAACGCCGTCCAGCCACCTGCTGAAATAGGTGTTGCGCTTCAGATAATCCGCAGCGTCCGATACGGAGGTGCAGCTCAGCAGCGCCGAATAATCCTCGGGCTTGAGCCTTTTTCCGTAAACGGCGTGCATCTTCGCCACCGTAGCATTAAGATTTCTTCTGCCGCTTGATCTGCCTTCTGTTTTCAACTTGTCTCCCCTCCTTTCCCGTCATGGTGATAACATCATTCGTCGTTTCCCGAGATGACCTTTCTGAAGATCTCCTCCTGCCATGCGGCGGAATTCTTCTCAAAGCTCTTCTTCATTTCGGAAACACGTCTGACTTCTTCCTCTTTAAACTCCCTGATGCGGGCGTCTGCCTTGTCGGCTTCGCTTTTTTCTATCTGCCTTATCTCGTCCTCGGCGCTTTTTTCAGCATCAAGTATCATCTGATTTTTTTCGGTAGTAGCCTTTTTGATAGCGTCCAGCTTGTTTTTTTCAGCCTCCGCCAGCTTGTCGGACGCCTTTTTGTCAATGTCCAGTATGGACTGGATAACGTCGTCCATTGCCATTCTCCTTTCGTATAATTGCAGCTATAATCAAAAGGGGCAATATGCCTGCGCAGATCACATACATATTGCCCCTCTTTGGTCAGCATTTTAGTTTTTAAGACTGTGAAGAGGAGCAGGTATCTGTCCGCCTCTGTTGATGAACTTGGAGGGTGAGAAGGTGTTTACCTTCATAACGGGACCCTTTCCGAAAAGTCCGCCCCAGTCAAGCACATCGCCTTCCTTGCAGCCAATGGCAGGGATAACTCTTACCGCAGTGGTCTTGCAGTTTACCATGCCTATAGCAGCTTCATCAGCGATTATTCCCGAAATAACGTCCGCAGTGGTGTCGCCGGGAATAACTATCATATCAAGTCCTACGGAGCAAACAGCGGTCATAGCCTCCAGCTTTTCGATAAGAAGTGAGCCGCTCTCAGCCGCAGCGATCATTCCTGCGTCCTCGGAAACAGGGATAAATGCGCCCGAAAGTCCGCCTATTCTGGAGCAAGCCATTACGCCGCCCTTCTTAACAGCGTCGTTGAGCATAGCAAGGCAGGCAGTGGTTCCTGCGCAGCCGCACTTCTCCAGACCCATTTCCTCAAGAATGTAAGCAACGCTGTCGCCTACTGCGGGAGTGGGAGCAAGGGAAAGGTCAACGATGCCAAAGGGAACGCCCAGCTTTTCGGAGGCTCTTACGCCTACCAGCTGACCTACTCTTGTGATCTTGTAAGCAGTTTTCTTGATGATATCAGCCAGACCGTTGATATCAGCGTCGGGATACTTTTTCAGCGCCGATCTTACAACACCGGGGCCCGAAACGCCTACGTTTATGATGCAGTCAGGCTCGCCCACGCCGTGGAATGCGCCTGCCATAAAGGGATTGTCGTCAACAGCGTTGCAGAAAACAACGAGCTTTGCCGCACCGAAGCACTGCTGGTCAACAGTAAGCTCGGCAGCCTCTCTTACAATACTGCCCATTATCTTTACTGCGTCCATATTGATACCGGTCTTTGTGGAGCCGATGTTTACGGAAGAGCATACGCAGCTTGTGGAAGCCAGAGCCTCGGGGATAGAGCGGATAAGCCTCTCATCTCCTGCGGAGAAGCCCTTCTGAACAAGTGCGGAATATCCGCCGATAAGGTTAACGCCGCAGGTCTTGGCAGCTCTTTCCATAGTAAGAGCGAACTTAACGGGGCTTGCATTGCACGCCGCCGAAACGATTGCGATAGGCGTTACCGAAATTCTCTTGTTTATGATGGGGATACCGTATTCCTTTTCGATCTCCTCGCCTGCCTTGACAAGATTTGCGGCACAGCGGGTGATCTTATCGTAAACCTTGTCGCACGCCTTGTCGATGTCGCTGTCGATGCAGTCCATCAGGGAGATACCCATTGTGATGGTTCTGATATCCAGGCATTCGTCCTGTATCATGCGAATGGTTTCGAGAATGTCATATACATTTATCATAAGTACAAATCTCCCGAAAAGTTATATACTGTGCATGGAATTGAAAATATCCTCATGCATTGTGTGGATCTTAAGACCAAGGCTGTCTCCCAGAGCGGAAAGCTTATCCTGGAGTACGGAGAAATCCCCGCTGAGCTTGGTGATGTCCACCAGCATTATCATTGCGAACATATCCTGCATAACGCTCTGAGTTACCTCAATAACGTTGGCGTTGCTCTCAGCGCAGATGCTGCTTACCTTTGCAAGAATGCCAACGGCGTCTTTGCCGATAACGGTAATAACTGCTTTCATAAAAAACCATCCTTTCCGTGCAAAGCCGAGCTTCGCAGCGAAATATTCTGTGGGCTATCCCGCAAATGCCAAAGCGGCAGTGCCTTTGCGGCGCCTTTAATGTGATAGTATTATATCACAAAAATATTAACAAATAAACATTTTTCTGGTATCTATTGAAAAATCATTTATACTTGGCATAAAAAATGTCACTTTCTTGTTGCTTTTTTCACAGTCTCCACAGCTTTTATGAATCTCAGAACTTCCTCCGAGGGATTTTTTCCGTAAAGCAGACCATACGGCATCTCATATTCCCACTCCACAGGGATAGTCACAAGCGAAGGGTGGATATTGCTCCAGCACTCGAGATTCAATAGCAGACTGCCCGTGCGGACGCATTTGTTATACACTGAAATGTCATAGTAATGATCCGTGTCCTCGATCTTTATCTGCGGATATTTTTCAAGCTCCGCCCGAATGCTGTCATTTATGGGGGAGTCCCCTGCCTTTACCATCATAAGCGTCTCGCCGAACAGGTCGGATATTTTCAGCTTTTTCTTTCCCGCCAGCCTGTGACCCGCAGGAACGGCTATACACTTTTTATATGCGCCAAGCTTCAGCATATTGCATCTTTCCAGCCATTTTGCCGAGTCGCATACGCCAACTATAATGTCAAAATCCGTGCCTATCCGCTCTATCACCGACAATATGCCGCTGTGCTCATCGTCAAAGGGCACCACGGATATCTTGAACTCGGGGAAATCTCTGCTGACCTCGTTCCACAGGTCCATGAACGGCTTGCATGGGTTAAGAAGAGAGCTTCCCACACGCAGAATACAGGAGCTTTCCGCCGCAGCACGGCGAGCCTCCTCCGCAGCCTCACGGGCAAGCTCGGACATTATTTTCCCTTGGCGGTAGATGACCTCCCCCGCCTCGGTGAGCTTTATCCCACGGTAAGTGCGCTCCGCCAGCTTCACACCCAGCTGGTCCTCCAGAGCATTGAACTGCTTCATCACCGCCGCAGGGGTCACGAACAGCTTTTCCGCAGCCTTGTTGAAGCTGCCGCAGTCAGCCGTGCTTAAGAATACCGAAAGTCTGCTGCTTATCATGTTAACACCTCAGATCAGCATTTACTTTAAGTTAATGCTATTATAGCTTATTTGTAATTCACTGTCAAGCCAATTTGATACTAATCTTCAATCGCTCTATAGGCAAAGCCGACAGATGAAATAAGACCAGTC
>OHCP01000392.1_pt1 | contig 17144 bp, 8 predicted proteins | sample 1566811 | NCBI WGS metagenome assembly OHCP01 (sample SAMEA3879591, study PRJEB24766) | human gut metagenome | biome: human-associated habitat; feature: feces | place: USA | collected 1985/1987
TCTCCGCCGTGACGACAGCATCAAGCTCCGAAACCACATCGGTTTCCACTCCCCAGACGCAGGAAAATATAGTTTCTCTCGAAACAACGGCTGAAATATACAAAAACACCGTAACAGCCGCCGAATGCACTTTTGAAACAGCTGTTTCAAGAGCTAACGTTCCGGAAACAACAATTCCGGAAACAACAGTTCCCGAAACGATCTCCGAAATAACAGCTTTCGAAACAGCTGTTATCACATCGGAAGAGACAGCCTTTACGGAAGAAATCGCCGCTTCGGAGACTGCATCGCAGACTACCCGGACCGAAACAACCACAGGAGCAGCTGCTTCCGAGAATACCACTGCCGCTCCCGAAAGCGCAGGCACATATTATCCCCGGAACAGCTATTATGCCCTGAACTTTGACAGGCAGAAAGCCGTGTGGATATCATATCTGGAATACGACAGGATAATGAAAAACGCCGATGAAGCGTCCTTTACATCTTCGCTGGGCGAATGTTTTGACAACATAGCCGCCCTGGGCTGCAATACCGTGTATTTTCAGGTGCGTGCCTACGGCGACGCTTATTATGATTCATCGCTTTTCCCCAAGGGCGACCGCCTGACAGGGGACTATGACCCGCTTAAAATCGCCGTAAAGCTTGCCCACGACAGGGGGCTTTCCATTCACGCATGGATAAACCCAATGCGGCTCATGACCGACTCACAGATGTCAGGACTGGGTACAGACTGCGTTATCGGCAAGTGGTATAACGACAGCTCCAAAAAGGGCACATACATTGTTGAAAGCAGCGGCAGATGGTATCTCAGCCCCGCTTACAGCGATACTGTCTCCCTTATCTGCGACGGAATAAGAGAGATTCTCACGGGATATGACGTTGACGGCATTCAGATAGACGACTACTTCTATCCCACCACCGATGAGAGCTTCGACAGGGAAGCTTACAGCGCAAGCGGCACAGCCCTTGCCCTGAGCGACTGGCGGCGTGAGACAGTCACAAAAATGGTGAGACAGCTGTATCTTACTGTCCACGGGGCAAACCCCACGGCAGTTTTCGGCATCTCGCCCCAAGGAAATATGAGCAGCGACTTTGATACCCTTTATGCCGACATCTATACATGGTGCGGCTCATCGGGCTACTGCGACTACATCTGCCCCCAGATATACTACGGCTTTGAAAATTCCACCCTGCCCTATGCGGAAACTGTGGATTCATGGGCAAAGCTCACAGGGGATAACATTTCCCTTGTGATAGGTCTTGCGGCGTACAAATCAGGCACTGAGGATACCTATGCGGGGCACGGCAAAAACGAGTGGCTTAATTCAAGCGATATTCTTTCCCGCCAGCGTGACCTTACGGAAATATACAGCGCAGGCTATGCCTTTTTCCGCTATGATTCGCTGTTTGAGCCTGCACAGTCTGTTTCGGTTCATGTGAATAAAGAGCTGGAAAACTTATACTGATAATTAGTATTAAAGAAATAAAACAAAAGAAAAAAGAAAGAACAAGATGATAAAAATGAAAAAGAGAAAAATATTATCGGTGCTTGCCGCCATTGCTATGGCGGTGACGGCACTCCCTGCGGATTTTTTGTCGGTTTATGCCGAAAGCAACGTTACGGAAGAATATGAGGAAATTATCCCCGATGTTCAGCGTGACGAGGAGCTGGACAGCTTCAGTCAGCCCGAATACAGCCCCATGTTCTCGTTTCCCGATGAGGTAAGGGGCGTTTATATCACCCCCGAAAAGGATTTTGACATTTATGACGAAAACGGCGATATGCTGTCGGAAGAGGATATCCTTTCAGGCATAAACTCCGCCCTTGACAGTGCGGAAAATATGAGCCTTAACACGGTGATAATAAACACCTCCTATAACGGAAACGTGTATTTCAGCACGGATATGAACGGCAGCACATCTCCCTCGGAGCTGTGCGCACAGGCGGCAAATGAGCGTGGAATGTTCGTGTATGTCACCTTTGATATCGGCACAGTGCTTTCGGGGATCACGGAGGAGACCGCAAAAGCAAGGATAGACAGGCTTGCCCTGACCGCACACGAGTTCACCGTAAAATATCCCGTGGACGGCATTATCCTTGACGGATATTATTCCTCCAAGGACAGCAGCAGCTTTGCGGACTATATGACCAACGGCTCTGGCATCGGATACGATAACTGGCTTATGGATAACGGCGCATATGTGTTCAGCCTGGTGTCGGACGCAGTGCGGCGCACATCTAACTCCGTCCCCGTAGGCATTTCCATAAACGATGTCTGGGCAAACTACACTACAAACGACGAGGGCAGCGAGACCTCCGTAAGCTTTGAAGCCCTTACCGACGGCTATGCCGATACGCTGGGCTACATAAACAGCGGCTATGCGGATTTCATCATCGTCAAGGCGGACGGCTCCCTCAGCAGTCAGTCTATGCCCTTTGAAGAGGTGGCAGGCTGGTGGGACAGGCAGGCGCAGAGCGCAGGCGTTCCCATGATGATAGACCACATCAACGAAAAAATATGCACCGACAGCACAGGCTGGGGCTCTCCCGATGAGCTGGTAAAACAGGTCATCAAGGCAGATGACTACAGCTCCTACATCGGCAGCATTTTCAACTCCCTTTCAGCGCTGGACGCAAATACTGAGGAATCCACCTCGGTGCTGGTTAAGCACTACAATGACCAGATAGACCGTGAGGGTCTTAACAACGAGCTGGAAATGACCCTCCCCCTTGCCACGACCTTCAAAACGGAAGAGCCTACCGTTATTTTCGCAGGCTCCTTTGACCCCAACTTCACCATCTATTTTCAGGGCAAGCCCATTGAGCTGAACGAAGCGGGGCGCTTCTATTTCAATATGGACCTTGATGTGGGTCTCAACACTTTTACATTCAAAAACAAGGGCAAAACCATCACGTACAAAATAACAAGAACCGTAAATGTCCTTAAAAGCGCAGAGCCCAGCGGCGGCGAGATGCGCATTGAGGAGCAGTCGGCAGTAAATCTCAGCGTAATTGCTTACAAAGGCTCCGATGTATCGGCGGAGATAAACGGCAAATCCGTCACCCTCAGTCCCGTGGAGGGTCAGACAGATGAGCTTGACCCCAACTCCAACTACACAAAATATGTTGGCACATATATTGCTCCCGCAGGCATAAAGGGCCAGGATATCGACCTTGGAAACGTGACATTCTACGGCACATACCACACCAAAACAGGCGACTTCAACGAGAGCCGCACAGGCTGCCACATTATCGTAAACGCCCTTGCGGAAATACTCAACGACTACAGCGGCAATCTTTTGCAGGTGAAAAACGACAACACCATGGTGTACGACAGCAAGACCACCGGCACCGACCCCACCCCCGATATGGCACGTCTCCCTGCGGGCACATTGGATTATCAGGTAAAGACCGTCACCTACTCAGGCACGGAATATTACCTCACAAATTCGGGCAAGCGCATAAAGGTGAGCGACGTGAACGTGCTGGATAACTCACCCTTAGGCTCAAATCCCGTAAGCGTGGTAAGCGCCGCAAAGGACGGCACGGACACGGTGCTGAAGCTCCACACCAATACAAAAATTCCTTTTGCCATGTCCTTCAATAACCTTAACTGCACAAGCGGCGGCAACGGAAATTACTACATATCCTCATTTAATTCGGACGCTCTTACCATTACCTTTGACTATATCACATCAGTTTCCGCAAGCGATATCACGTTCCCTGAAAGCTCCGTTTTCACCTACGGCAAGTGGGGCACATACGAATCTGGTGAGCTTACCAAGACTACCCTTACCCTGAGCTTCAGACAGGCGGGAATTTTCGGCGGAGTTACATCATATTACGATGACAGCAATAACCTTACATTCCGCTTCAACGGCTACAGAAATTCCCTTGATGGCGCAACTGTCGTGGTAGATCCCGGCCATGGCTACACAGGAGCCGATACCTTTGACCCCGGTGCCGTGGGACATATCAAGGAGCAGGAAGCAAACCTCGCCATCGCAAAGCTGGTAGAGGAAAAGCTGAAAGCTGCTGGTGCAAATGTCATAAGACTAAAGACCGAGAGCGAAACATATGTTACCGCCCAGCGAGCTTCCTACGCAAGGCAGTATAACCCCGACCTTTTCCTTGCTATCCACTGCAACTCCGCAGGAGAGGACGCAAAGGGCGCAGAGGCATATTATTTCACCCCATTCTCCCAGCCGCTGGCGGACAGCATCTCAAAGCGTGTGGGAGCATATCTGGGCAGCAGCGTCCACGGAACAGGCAGCCTTGACAGGGGAGAGAACTACAACTATTTCTTCGTCACCCAGCAGCAGGATTTCCCGTCAGTGCTCATCGAATGCGGCTTTGTGACAAACTATACCGAAGCAATGGCACTGGCAAATCCCACTCATCAGAACGGCATTGCCTCCGCCATAGTACAGGGCGCTTCCGATTTCCTTGCACGGTGCGATTATTCCTGCTACGGAGAGGGCAGCGGAAGCTTCACCAACAGCGGCTCTTACGACAGCACCCCGACCGAAAGCAGCACTTCCGAAAACACTGCGGAAGAAGTTCCCTCAGAAACAACGCCGTCCGAAACGCCCGAAGAGACAGCCTCAAATATCGGCTTTGAGTATAATCCATTCTCAGACCCTTATAACAGCTATTATTGACAGACCGATACACAAAAGCTCCTCTGCAAACTGCGGAGGAGCTTTTTTATAAATAAACAAAGGGACTGCAGCCAATGCCGCAGTCCCTCATTTTATTATAAGTTATAAGTCAATTTACTCAGCAGTCACATAAACAATGTCGGAAGATGTTACGTCAGTGAACTGACCGTCAACATATGCCTTAACAGCAAAGCCGTACTTCTTGCCTGATGTAAGATTTCTTACATACATGCCAAGCTCAGTTCTTTCACCTGCATATGTCCACTTGCCGTCAGCGAAGTAATATACACGGTACTTTTCAGCACCATTCACAGCAGACCAGTTGAGACCAACGGTTCCCTTTCCTGAAGTGAATGTCTTGGTGATGACAGGCTTAATGTTAGATACAGTCACATAAACAATGTCGGAAGATGTAACGTCTGTCCACTTGCCGTTTACCAGAGCCTTAACGGCAAAGCCGTACTTCTTGCCCTTAGTAAGACCCTTTACGAGCATATGCTCCTCAGTTCTTTCGCCTGCAAGTGCCCACTTGCCGTCAGTATAGTAATATACACGATACTTTTCAGCAGCATAGACCTTAGACCAGTTGATGCCTATAACGCCCTCTTCGTCGTATGTCTCGATGATCCTGGGCTTAACGTCAAGAGTGGTTGCATAAACAATGTCGGAAGCGGTTACGTCAGTCCATTCGCCGTTGAGCAGAGCCTTTACTGCAAAGCCGTATTTCTTGCCGGGTGTAAGGTTTCTTACATACATACCGGTCTCGGTTCTTTCGCCTGCAAGTGTCCACTTGCCGTCAGCGAAGTAATATACACGGTACTTTTCAGCGCCTCTTACCTCGGACCAGTTAATGCCTACAGTGTTTGCGGCAGGTGTTACCTTGGTTATCTCGGGCTTAGCGTAGTCATATATTACCTTGTATTTTGCGTTGAATATAAGAGTATTGACACTGTCCTCGGATAATTCATATTCATCAGGCACTGTCAGAGTAAGTTCTACCCTGCCGCTGTCCATGCTTGCTACGTGATATTTTTTAACCTCATAGTCGCAGTCTGCGTTTTCAACAGTATAAGCATCATTTATGTAATTGTATGCCAATGCTATTCTGCTCAGTGCATCATCAGTCTCCTTTACCTCAATAACGGGGCTAAGTGTCATGCCGTCCTTGAGAGCAAGTGTAGCGCTTGAAACGCCGATGACCTTTGCATTGAAGCTAAGTGTTTCTATGCAGCCCGGCTTTGTTTTATAGCAGTAGTTGCTGCCGCCTGCGGGAAGTATCAGCGTTACCTCTCCCTGTACTTGATCGCCATCCGTTACGGTTGGCGTGATCCTAACATCGCAGCCTTCAAAGCCGTTGATAATGCTGAATGCGTTTTTCATATAGTCAACTAAAGCATCATCAATAGTCATGTTGGTCATATCGGCTAATGGGATCCTTAACTCGGGAGTAAGCGTTGCGTCAGCTTTGAGGGCAAGGGTCGTATCTACTTTGATTCTCCATTTCGGAGTGAATGTCAGTGAATAATTGTATCCATCCTCAGCATAATCATCGGGGTGAAGCACTACCTTTGCCGTCATGCTTGCAGGGAGACCGTTGTCACTGTACTCGGTGATGTATTCAATGTCGTCGAGATCATAGTCAGTGCACATTTCTTTGTCTGAAGCGGGAGCAGGTGCAATCGTTATGTTTTTCTTAATATATTCCTTAAGAATAGCTTCACGGTCTTTGTTTGTGTCGCTGATGTCAGTGGAGAGTACAGGTGTAACCGAATTAAATGTACTCAAGCTTACCATTGCGGGCTTCTTTTCAGTAAATATTATGGTCTTTGACTCAGCTGTATGTTCTTTTGATTTGAAGCAGTAGTCGTCATTTGTCAGGCTTATGGTTATAAGGAACATAGCCTGTCCATCGTCTGCGGCGTAAGGCTGAATGTTAACGATATAATCGTCCTCGCTGAGCTCTTCCGCACCTGTTACGGTGAACATTTCCTTCATACGCTCTGTACCAATAGCAATTCTTGCGTTAAGGTCGTCATCGGGCATTACATAAACCACATTGTCGGTAACGTCTGTTGGTTCGAGCTTAAGTTCAACAGCTTTTCTTTCCCGGTATGTAATATTGAACTCAAGGCGTGTAGTTTTTTCTGAGGACAGTACCTCATTATTTCCGTTTGTCATCAAAGAAATAGCGATCGTTGACCCATTGGCGTCGGAACTAACGACCTTGACTTCTACTGAAGTATCCGACTCCATATCAATGCAGCGTAAGGCATAGTTTTTGGCAAGCCCGAGTCTTGTGAGCACGTCATCATCAGGATTTACCTTGATAACAGCTTCGGTCTCAGCACCATCTGCAAGCTTCAGCTCCTTGTCGGAAACGGTGTATTCAGTGCCGTCGCCTGTATCTATAAAGGTGAAATTCTGTCTGCCCAGATGTAATGTCTTTGCTTCACCGTTGCCGATAACAAATCTGTTGTCGGTAACATTAAAGGTTGAATCTGCGGTTCTGTTAAAGATGTCAATGTCATTATCGCCGAAGTTGAGTTTATATGTATATTTGTCAATGATCTCACCGGTGTATATGTCACGGATATCAATAGCCTTTATAGCTTCCTGAACAGCCGCTATCTTTTCAGCATCTGTTGAAGTTTTGCTGATTTTTACCTTGATGTCAGTATCCATGAAAGAAGGGACGATATGAACATTGAAATCTACCAGCACATTGAAGTTTTTGCCTGTATATACCGTGCCGGCAACATCGCCCTCGTCAAGGTCATAAAAGTCAGCATATTTTCCCTTGAAGCCAAGTGTCAGCAGCATAGAGTCGCCCGCACCCGATGTGACGATATAATATCCGCTGTCGCCGTTTTTGCCGCAGAAAGGTATCGCTATTTCCTTGCCGCTTTCATCGGTAAAGGAAACTGCGCCATCAGCCAATTTCTTTTCTACAGCTGCCATCATGCCGTCACGGTTGAAGGTGTTTAAATTTAATTTGAGCTTGCCGCCGTTCCAGTGAGCGGAGATCGTCTGCTTTTCAACATACTCAACGGGAACTGTTATCTCAGTGGTGGAAAGAGGCTTGTTGTAGTCCTCAGTTCTTGCGATACATATTTCGTCCTTCTGGCTGTCAGCCACCTCGATAACGGCTGTAGCCGTGCTGTCATTGTTTAAGGTTACGGATTTTACGGTGTAATCAACATCTATAGCTTCGCCTGTGTAGGTAGTAAAGCTAAGGTTATCGAAATAGTCCTTTATATACTCATTTGCTTTCTCAGGATCCTTGGGGACAGTAAGAGTGTCAAGCACGGGGTGGGCATCACGCTTGGCATAAACTCTCAGCCTTTTTACAGAATCACTGCTGAGGCAGGTCGAGTTTTCTATCGGGCTAAAAGAGAAAAGCATACTATTGCCGGAGAAAAGTGCGCCTAAAGAGAATCCTCTTGTATCAAGATAATAATCCGTAAAGTCATATTCCTTTGCATTGCCTGTTACAACTGCATTATTTTTGACAATGTTATTATAGTATTTAAAGTCCTGATCAGTTTCATCACTGTCTGTTTTTTCATACTTTGTAACATAAAGATAATAAGCACTATTAATTTTTTCTGCATTGGGGAAGGAAATTGTTATCTCGTCCAGAACATTAACAGTGATGTAAGCCTTGGGGCCCTGCTCGCCGCCGATAATTCCCTGGGCATATATCTTAGCGCTTCCGGGAGCCACGGGAGTAACAGCGCCTGTGCTTTCATCAACCGTTGCTATTTCGGGGTTATCTGAGTAATACTTTACGGAAGATGCGTCAGTGCCTGTGGGAGAAACTTCAAGATACCGGCTCAGATCAAGCTTTTCGCTTGCATTTTCGGATACGGAAACGCTTTCCTTACTGAAGCTGTAGCTTTCCATAGCTGCCTTTACATATACAGTTGCGGAAATGCCTGCATTGTCGGAAGCGGAAAGCTCGTAAGCCTCTTCGCCCTTTTCGGTGAGAACAAATGTAACAGTTACCTTTTGTAAGCCTGTCTTCTCATCGTATGTCATATCGCCTGTAATGATGTCGAAATCGTCGCTTGCGGGAGCATAAACTGTCTCGCCCTCAGGCTCTTCAACATTGGTCTTGTTGTAGCTTGTGTTGCCGTAAAGAAGCTCTGTGGGCATATTGCTGTAGTCCATGTTTTCGGTGGTAAAGGTGAGAGCGCTCTTTATCGCCTCGGACAGGTTTTCCCCGTTAGATGTGTCAATGGGGTTGTCCGCAGTGAATTTGCCCTCAAGCAGGGGCTTCAGGATTATCTTTTTCACATCATACCTGATGGGCAGGTTCATCATGAAGCCGTAATTTTCAACAGAGGGGTCATAGGTCAAGGCGGTCTGGTTAGTGTCGTTGTAGCCCTTGGGGAATATCCAGTTTGCGGCTTCGGGATAATACCCCTTGATGCCATATGCGTGAACATAATCCCTTGTGGCAAGGATCTCACTGTAGGTTTTGTCGTATCTGTTCAGGGTGTGTGCCCTGCTGCTTGTTATGTAGGTGTCACCGTTGTAAATGCCGAATTTGTTGCTGAGTATGGCTGCGCTGCCTGCTCTTTCGTTGGCTCTCTCGTAAAGAGATTCGGTGTCCCTCTTGAAAACGGGGACTACCAGCTCCTCGGGAGCGTCCTTGAATATGGGGGATTCCACGTCAAATGGGATTGTCGCAGAAGTATTTTCGGTATCAAAGCAGTAGCAGAGAGCGCCTTCTTCTGTAGGCACTATACTGACATCAACGGAATAAGGGTCAGTGTCGGATATCTTGGCATCTAAGGTATAGTACATGCCGTGCATTGGAATAGGAAAGTCACTTACGCCCCGTACTATTTCAGAGCCGGCGGTAATATCGCTCTGATACTTGTTGGAAAAGCTCACCTGTACAAGTTCGTTTTCGTCGATAACAGTGCCGATGTTATCAGCTGTAGTGCCGAAAGGTATAGATATAGTGCTGTACGCATATATTTTGGGTATCAGATACGCTGCTGCGGAAGTAAAAGTAAAGCTCTGTGAATACGAAACGTCGCCTACAGTTGCATTTACGGTTATCACAGCAGTGCCCCGGCAGTCAACGTCATAAGCGTACTTGCTCACACCGTTTACCTCTTCCAGCTTGATAAGGCCATAAAGCTTGCTGGTGGCGTCGGCTTCATTGTAGGTCACGCTTGTTATTTTAAAGTCCTCAGCACCGTTGGAGTTAACATAGAACACCAGCTTCTGGCTGCCAACTGCTTCACTGCCCAGAGCATAGTAATGCTCAAGAGGCACAGCAGAGTCAGCGGAGCCTGTGATAGTAAAGGGGCAGTCGCTGACAGGATCGCTGAGCAGATCGTAAGCATTGGTCTCCATGCCGATAGTGCTTATAGAGTTAAGGGTTATGTCATCATCTGTAATGAAAGAGATCTCGTCCGCCCATACAGGGGGGACAGATGAAAATGTGACAGCCAGTGCCATTATCGCAGCAAGCTGTCTTTTAAAATCCTGCTTTTTCAAAAATATTTCTCCTTTCAAAATAAATGCCATAAAATATTCTGAAATTACACACATCACACACTTGAAGTATAACATAATTTTGCCGAAATTGCAATAGACTTTACAAAAAAAATTAAAACTTTCTCTATGCTTATTACACTTTTGCGCGTTAACACAGCTAATTGACAAAATGAGACCTATATTCAAAAAGTGCGTGTTTTTGCCCGATTTTGTACCAAAATGCAGAGAACTTTTTTTAGAAATGATGTTTGCAAATTATAAAATCACTTGACAATCTATAAGCGCCGTGATATAATTTTAGTAATGAGATGCAGGCGTTTACCTTTCATCTAACCTCTTTTGTATATCTCCGAACCTCTTTTTGACTTACCTAAAAAGTCCCATTCTTACAGCCGCATTCGGGAACGGACAGCCCCGAATATCGGTGGGACGCTGTCCTCTGCATCTCATTTTTATTTGATAAAAAGCCCCTCGGGCATAACCTGCATACCTCCGTCAAACGGCGCATTGAAGCCGTTAGGCGGCATCATACAAACGAAAAAGCGGCTCGGATATCCGAACCGCTTTTTCCTTGTAAGCACAAAAAAACACCGCTCAGAGTCTGAACGGTGTTTGGTGCGAGAGATGGGACTTGAACCCACACGTCAAAGACACACGCACCTCAAACGTGCCTGTCTGCCTATTCCAGCACTCTCGCATATTTCCTGACCTGTTTAATCAGTCAGCTTTTATATTATAGCACAGACTTTTGTACTTGTCAAGCACTTTTTTAGATTTTTTGCATTTTCCCTCTGCCATTTGCATTTTTTCTCATTATATGATACAATAAATATAATGAAAAATCTCTTATTAAGGCTCAAAAAGGAGGCATGCCCATGTTTGAAAACTATCTCGATATGCTTATACCGTCGGCTGATGCCGCTTTTATGGTCAAGACCATTCTCAGGCTTGGCGTGGCGACCCTGCTGGGCAGCTTCATAGGCAACGAGCGTGAGCACATCAACCGTCCTGCGGGCATACGCACCCATGTGCTTGTCTGCATCGGCGCTGCCCTTATGACTATCACGTCGGAATATGTGTGCCGAAAATACATGGGCGTGATGAACGTTGACCCCACACGCCTTGGTGCGCAGGTGGTCAGCGGCATAGGCTTCCTGGGCGCAGGTACTATAATCAAAGAGGGCTTCAGCGTCAAGGGACTTACCACTGCCGCAAGCCTGTGGGCTGTATCCTGCGTGGGACTTACCTGCGGCACGGGCTTCTACGGGGCAGCTGTTATTGCGACGCTGCTCATATACTTCGCCCTCCAGTTCATAAAAAGGGCGGTCATGAAGCACAGCGAGACCCGTGTGATCTGCCTGATGGTGAGCAGTGCGGACGTGGCTGCAAAGGAAGCCGAGACACTGTTCAGCAAGCTTTCCCTTGCCATAGTTTCATCGGAGATATCCGTGGCTGACGAGGGTCATCTGGAGCTGAAATATGCGGTCATCGTGAAAAAATCGGAGGAGCTTTTCGATTACGCCATCAACAAGCTGAAAATGACCGACGGGATAATGAATGTACACGTTGAATAATCCCATAACAACGGAAAATAATAAGGAAGGACTGTTCAGATGCGCATAGATAAATTTGCTGCCGAGCAGACAGGCATATCCCGCAGCGATGCAAAGGAGCTTATAAAACGCAGGAAAATAACCGTTAACGGAGCGCCCGTTACCTCGGCGGATATGCACGTTGACCCCGAAAAGGACGAAATAATTATCGGCGGAAAGCCCATATTATACAGGCAGTATATGTACATTATGCTTAATAAGCCTGCGGGAGTTGTTTGCGCCACCAGGGACGAGCTTTCCGAAACCGTGCTGGAGCTTATCCCCCCTGAGCTGCGCCGAAAGGGGCTTTTCCCTGCGGGACGGCTGGACAAGGACACCGAAGGCTTTGTTTTCATAACCGACGACGGCGCCCTTGCACACAAGATGCTCTCGCCCAGGAGCCACGTTGAAAAGGAATACGAGGTCACTCTGGAACGCCCTGCGGAAGAGAGCTACAAGGAGCTTTTTGCCTCGGGAATGACCATTGACGGCGGCGAAAAGTGCATGCCTGCGCAGCTTTTCTTCACCGATGACGACCATGTGGTGCGGCTTATCCTCCACGAGGGAAAGTTCCACCAGGTCAAGCGCATGATGGAGGCTGCGGGCAACAAAGTCACCTTCCTCAGACGCACAAGGATAGGGGGCATAGAGCTTGACCCCACACTGCCTCTCGGAGGGTGCAGGGAAATTTTGCACAAAGAAGCCCTGAAACTTTATGCAAAATAGTAGCATGATTTCAACACATTTTTCCGAAAAAGTTTATTTTCGTCAAACTAAATAAATAACTTTTTGTAAGTTTGGGTAATAAGAGACTTGAAATTACTGTGCGTAATTTGGTATTATATAATCATAGCCGATATATGTATTGTAAGATAATATCCTCGGCAGCATTTTAATTAGGGAGGTCCACACTAAATGGCAAGCTTATCACTCAGAGGCATCTATAAGAAATATCCCGGTGGCGTTGTTGCCGTATCAGACGTAAACCTTGAAATCAAGGACAAGGAGTTCATTATCCTTGTTGGTCCTTCAGGTTGCGGTAAGTCAACAACATTAAGAATGATTGCCGGACTCGAAGAGATTTCCGAGGGCGAGCTTTACATCGGCGATCGTCTTGTAAACGACGTTGCTCCTAAGGACAGAGATATCGCAATGGTATTCCAGAACTACGCACTGTATCCTCATATGACCGTATTCGAGAACATGGCATTCGGTCTGAAGCTCAGAAAGGTTCCTAAGGACGAGATCGCAAGAAAGGTAGAAGAGGCTGCAAGAATCCTCGATATCTCTCACCTTCTCAGCAGAAAGCCTAAGGCTCTTTCCGGTGGTCAGAGACAGCGTGTTGCTCTTGGACGTGCGATCGTTCGTGAGCCTCAGGTATTCCTTCTCGACGAGCCTCTTTCCAACCTGGATGCGAAGCTCCGTGCTCAGATGAGAACCGAGATCTCCAAGCTCCACCAGAAGCTGGGTACCACATTTATTTACGTAACACATGACCAGACAGAGGCTATGACAATGGGTGACCGTATCGTAGTTATGAAGGATGGCTTTGTTCAGCAGGTTGATTCTCCTCAGAACCTTTACACCAACCCTGTAAACCAGTTCGTTGCAGGATTCATGGGATCTCCTCAGATGAACTTTATCGACGCTGTTCTCAGAAAGATCGAGGGCAAGTACACTGTAGAGTTCGGTTCCGAAGATACCAAGACCACCCGTGGAAAGAAGTACTATGTTGAAATTCCCGAGTCCAAGGTTGATGACCTTGCACTTTCCGAGCTTGTTGACAAGGAGATCATCATGGGTATCCGTCCCGAGAACATTCACGATGAAGAGATGTTCCTCTCCGCTGCTAAGACCGGCGTTATCGAGGCTGACGTTGAAATCACCGAAATGATGGGTGCTGAGACTTACCTGTATCTCACCTGCGAGGGTATTCCCCTTACTGCTCGTGTTGATCCTCGTTCCACAGCACGTCCTCAGGATACTATCAGAGTTGCTATCGATCCTAACAAGATCCACATCTTTGATAAGGAAACCGAGAAGACTGTTATCAACTGATAACATCACAATCGAATTTATTGAGCCGCACTCTTTTGGGTGCGGCTTTTTGTTTTATATGATAAAAAATTTATCAAGCTTTTTGTGCAGCTATACAAAAAAAGTATGCTTTTATAATATTTTTGAAAGAAAAAGGTGCTTTAATGACGTTATATAATAAAAGCTTCCAAAAGTAGAAAACTCAAAGGGGCAAATATTTTTATGTATGATGAAATAGTAGATAAGTATTACAATGAAATATATAACTACTGCTGCACAAAGCTGAATTTCAGCCGAACAGCGGCGGAAGATGTTACACAGGAAGTATTCTTTGCATTGTATAAAAAGCTGGACCGTCTGAAACTGAGTGAAAATATCAGAATATGGCTTTACAGGGCAGCGGATCTGGAGATAAAAAATTATATAAGACACAATCCCTCATTTGTTTCTCTGGAGGAATGCTCTGATGAGATAAGCGCTGCTCCCATTGATTTCCCGTTCTTGTCAGATAATGATCTTGACTGCCTGTCAGATAAAGATAAGGCTATTATCTCTGATTATTACAACGGCGAGGATAAGGAAAGCATAGCAAAAGCCAACGAAATGACGCTTAACGCATTATATATCCACATACACAGGATAAGAAAAAGGCTTGCGGTCAGTGCGAGAAAAGCAAACAAACTAAGGCTGTAATTTTTGTGCACAGCTACAAATTAAAAAATTGTTTTGATGAAAGAAAAACTGTGCTTTCTGACGTTTATACATCAAAGGAGAATGAGTAATATGAAAGGGCTTGCACAAAAAATTATTTCCGATAAAGAGCTTGAAAAAAAGGCTTTTTTATATTTGAAGCGACAGCTTGATGAGGAAACAGCCAAGCCGTCAGGCAAGCGTGATTATGATAAAATTGCAGTCCTTACAAATGAACTGTGCGAACTGTCGGACGGACTTGATCAGTCAAGTGACATTGTGGGGCAGAAGCAAAGATTATACAGTAAAATATCCGAATACAATGCCGGGAAAAACAAAGCTTCCGTCAGGACGCTCAGAAAAATAATACCGATTATCTGCGCTGCTGCCATAGTATTTGCAGCAAACTGTATTTCAGTTTCAGCATGGAACATGAATATATTTTCTCTTGCTGTAGAGCTTACACAAGGCGGCGTGAAAATAGATTTCGGCAATAAAAGTGAAGAGATAGTTCTGCCTACATCTGAAAATGACCCTTATGGAATTATCGGAAAATGCGAGGAAATGGATATTACTGCCGAAACCCCACACTATCTTCCTGAAGGTTTTATGCTTGTATGTATGGAATCCGATAAAAATGATTATATGGATTATATTTTATTTACTTTTGAAAATGGTTCCGAAAAGATTTCCTTATCATATCAGTATTTCCATGACGGCGACCTGTCAAATATCTGTATTCCCAGCGATGAACACAATATTTCAGAAATAACCGTATGTGGTCATCATGCGATAGTATCAAAGGAAGATAACCAAATGAATCTGATTTTTAACTCGGGTTATTGCGTTATCGATATTTTTACACAGAATGTTGACTATGCGGAATGCGATAAAATTGTTAATTCTATAAAATAACTGAGCAATTATGAAAAAATTCCCATTGTTAAGTTGTTTTATAAGTATAAAGCAGAAATCAGACCGAAAGGAAGGTTCATTATGAAGAAAAACAGAATATTATCAATCATCACAGCAGCGGCAGTTGTGTCATCGCTTTCAGCATCGGTATTCGCCGATGACTACAGCAAAAGCAAGATCGAAAACAGCATTGCTCTGCTTACACAAAATGAGGAAGTGAAAACCTATTACGACAAGATAACCGCCGATATGTCGTGGCTGAGGACTACCACCGATTCTTTTGCCATATTTGACGTTACGGGCGACAACATTCCCGAGCTTATCGTTACAAGCACCGTAAAGGACAAAGCGGAAAAGGGCGGGGAATATGACAAGAAGCTCCACAAATTCTACAGCCTTAAAGGCGACAAGGCGGAATATATGTACTCCGCAAGTATGTCCTGCGCCACGATCGCACCAAGCATGGTGGGCAAAAAGCTTAAATGGGTATATGACGATCATATGCTGGCTCAGGACGACAGCGGTCTGACCATGAACAGCGAATACGGATATATGACCTTCACCGATGAAAAAATTATCCGTGAGCCTGTGTTCAAGGCCACAGAGTCGGTTGACCCCGATACCGATACGATGGAATATTCCTACAAAGGCAATGGCGACAGCTACGGCGCAAGGACGGTAAGAAACTACTCCAAGAAAAAGAAAGGCGCAGATTCATCGGCATCATCAAGATACAACACATGGCAACACGCCGCAGAAAGCTGGGAGGGAACTCAGTGCATAAGCAAAAAGCTCTATCTGCTGGAACCTGTTGATGACTGCTATCTGCTCATGGCAGACGGCAGCAAGGAATGCGTTTCGGCTTCAACCCCCATTGATGTATATGGCTATTCCGCAGAGAACGGAGAGGCTCCCGTAAAAAAGACCAAGACCATGTTCAGGATGAATGTGGCAGAGCTGCTCAATTACTATTTCAATGAGGAACTGTGGGCCTTTACAGTGGAGGGCTATAATGTGTACGGCGACGAAGATAATGTGCCCGCCGCAAAGCCAGTTATATATCTTTATCCCGAAAAGGAACAGCAGGTGTCGGTAAAAATGGAGCTGAACGGCAAGTTTATGTGCACATATCCCGAATATAAGGACGGCTGGGACGTAACAGCCAAGCCCGACGGAACCATAATCGCCGACGGCAAGGAATATTCCTACCTTTTCTGGGACGCTTTCCTTAACGCAAAGTGGGACTTTTCCACAGGCTTTGTGGTAAAGGGCAGCGACACGGCGGATTTTCTCCGAGAGAAGCTTTCGTACATGGGACTTACTCCCAAGGAGTATAACGAGTTCATCGTATATTGGCTTCCTCAGATGGAGAGGAATCCTTACAACCTTATAAGCTTCCAGACAGAGGCATATGAGAATGTGGCAAAGCTGCACATCTCCCCCGAGCCTGACAGCATTCTGAGGATATTCATGGCATATAAGCCGCTGGACGAATATACCGAGGTAGAGGAGCAGAAGCTTGATACCTTTGAACGCAAGGGATTTACGGTTGTAGAATGGGGCGGCGGTCAGTGCTGAGGAAATGGTAAAAGGCTGAGCCACGCTGAAGCCGCAGTGGTAAACGCAGTTTACCACTGCGGCAAGAACGACAAGGAGGCTCCGCCCCCTTGACTCCCGCAAGCCTTTCGGGAAAAAGGCTTGACCTAAACCCTTTACCTTTGTGCTTATTTGTGC
>OHCP01000395.1_pt1 | contig 16914 bp, 15 predicted proteins | sample 1566811 | NCBI WGS metagenome assembly OHCP01 (sample SAMEA3879591, study PRJEB24766) | human gut metagenome | biome: human-associated habitat; feature: feces | place: USA | collected 1985/1987
CTTCCGGCTCAAGTCTGGAATAACGCCGCAGGCTGTCAACTCCTCGCCCAGCACATGAACGGGGACTGGCAGCCTGCGGTCGGCACAGTTTTTATCCGCGTAACGGATCAGCTTGATAAACGCGAAGGACAGAAACAGGGACGTGAGAAAATCAAAGGTACTGTCCTGATCGGATGTGATACAGAAATAGGCACAGGGCTGCTTGCCCGGCAGCTCCATATCAATTTCATCATGGCTGGTGATCTGGCAGATGGGCCGATTCTGAAACACCTGCAAGCGGCTGCCCAGCCCGATGATAACGCCGCTGCGCACCGTATCTGAGGATTGGCTGAACAGCGCATAGGGCGCTCTGGCAGGATGGCTGGCAGGCAGCATGGAAAAACGGTTGTCCAGTTCTTTCTCCGCGTTCAGCACCAACAGCTTGTAGACCTCGCCGATATTCCGGCTCTCCGATGGATAGCCCAGTGCCACATATAGCACCAACGCTTTCAGCAGGTTCATCTCGGCGGCGTTCCAGAAATGGTCGCCCTTTTCGCTGCCGGTATTCCTGATGATAATGTCGCAGAAGATCTGCGCCATCAGCTCATCACCCTCAATCTCCGCCAGGCAGTTCCATGAATCAGATTTCTCCGGCTGGATCAGGTTGAACACCTTTACCACGTAGCCCTTGCTGCGCAGATATTCGCTGGTCTTTTCGTAAAGCTCCGATTTCGGGTCAGTGATGATCAGTGACTCCTTGTGGCCGTTGTGGGCCTCGGACGCGCTTTGCAAAATGCGATTGATGCAGTAGGCTCGCGTTTTCATGGAGCCGCTGGCGCCGAACACGGCGATATTGCCGTTAAGCCGGGAGTTCTCGGGAATACACACCACCTGATTGTCCAGCTTGCCCAGTATGACGCCGCTGTGTTTGCGGATATCGGACACCAGATCAAGGACGCCCTTCATCTCCGCTTTCTCCATGAAACCAGCCGTTCCGTAGGTGCCTTTGTTGGAGTAGGTCAGGTTGCGCTCCGCGTCATACTCCCCAACATCGGAATAGCCCATGCGCATCACCATGACGATCAGCAGGCCCAGCAGCAACAGGCAAAGTCCCACGCCAATAATGCCGCTCTTACTGAACAGTGCTTCGCTGCAAGCGGAGAAGGACAGCACCGGCGCGGCCGGGGAGCTTCCGTCGCCTGGCGTTCCGCCCGCGTCCTTCCACTGTTGATAGTTCCGGACGAATTGCGATAGATAGCCGCCGCCAAACAGCAGCCCTGATAGAAATAGCGGGAGTGCGAATAGCAGACTGCGCAGTTTCTTTTTTTCTACGGGAAAAACCTCCTCTCGAACGCAGCAAAGTCAATGGCCTGCACAACAGCCCTGTCGCCGCAGTAGCGGCGCAGCACTTCAGCCTGATGGTCGAAGCAGATCAGGATGCCATAGCGGTCCTGAAGCCGCAGTGCCGTATCGAACCGCCTGATCCGCGGTAGGTCACAGTCATAGGCAAACAGCACCGGCGCACCATCCGGCGTCACGGCGTCATTTTCCACTGTTTCACTCAGCTGCCGGGGCTCCAGATCAAGGAGCAGCAGCTCGCGCAGGTCATTGTCTAGTTCTTCATCACAGAGGAGGCGCAGCAGCACCTCTCCATGATGGTCGTTGGTCAAGAAGCAGAACCGCTCATAGCTGCCATCCAGAACGAAATAGTTTTTGCCACCCTGATCAGTCAGCAGCTCATAGGCCAGTTCCATGCTATCACCCAACAGGAGACCCCGCACCGCATCCGGATGATACTGGTGCGGCATTCGTTCACGGCACAGCACCGTCTGCATGAGTGCCTTTGTCCGCATCTCAGCTTTATAACTCCATTTCATCAGCGCGTTGCCCATGTTGTAAACCACGTGGATATGCTGCGGTGTCAGCAAAACGCCCACGGACCGGGCACCACGGATTTTAACAAAGGTTGTCCCCATCTCCTTGATCTCACGGGATGAGTAGAAGGCAGGGGTGCAGATGCTACCAGTCGCTGTTTCACCGGGACGGAATACGCCGGGCTTTTCCTCACGGAAGATGCTGATACCAGCGTTACGCATGGTAATCAATGTCTGAGAGACGCGGTGGAGCCGGAGCCGCTGCTCCGGCTCGCTCCTGATGTGGTTGGTGGCGCAGGCACCGGACAGGTAGAAGGAAAAACGCTCAGGGTCACGCTCCAGCAGCAGCTTTTTCGCCGCGGCGGTGAGCCGGTATCCACGCAGTCCGTTCTTGTAGTAGGACAGCAAAAGCCGCTGACGCTTCAGCGACTTGACCACGTTCTCTTTGTAGCTGGTGCCACCGGCGAGTCTGCTCAGTTGGCTGGCCGGCAGCTCACCGGACAGGGCGACCAGCGCCAATAGCTGATAGGCTTGTGATAGGCTACCGGGAGCTTTCTGTGGTAGGGTACTCATACTGACCACCTCCTTCTGGTGTGCAGTACCCAGACTGCCATGACCACGGTATTTTTCGCCCGCACCGGTCATGTGAAAATGCCCGGAAATACAGGCTTTGCCGTACCATCGTCATGTGTACTGTTTTTGACACGGTCGAAACACTATAAATCGGATATGGAGCGAAGCCGGTTTTCACGGTCCGAAAGCCAGCCCTGAAATCGCTCCTTATCCATCACCGACACGCGGGTGCAGTCACAGTCACCAATCTCCGTCGTGTTATAGGCGTCGCACAAGAGGCCCGTATCATCCTCCATGACGAAGGTGGAGATCACGTCCAGAAGCTGCTTGAGTTCCAGATTGTCGTAGTCCCGCACCCGCCTCGGTGACAGCTCACGGCTGTAGATATGAGAAAAGCAGACAACACAGTGCCGGAACTTGGGCAGCGTGTGCGTCTGCACATACTTACTGAGCGTGTAGTAGATGGGGTCGGTCAGATACTCGGAGCTGTGCTTCTTGCTCTTCTTGGGCAGCAGACAGGGGAGCGTGATCTCCAGAATACCATCTTCGTCCATAACGGAGATACCCTGCATGACGCCGGCTGACGCCAGATACTCGGCTTTCCGGATGCTGGTCGTCTCATAGATCAGATGCCGCAGCCGGCAGGCAATGACCTCACCCCGAAGTGCGGCCTCCGTGGACAGCATTTCATAGTTGTCTGAATGCCGTTCGATATTTGTGTTGTCCATAGCGTAAAGCGTATTGGACAGACGTGTGATCTCATTCAAAATGCTCTCTATCCGCTGTGAGAGGATGGCTCTCTCCACTGTGTTCCTCCTTTCTGAAGTATTGCACGCAGCCGGACTGATCCACCATGCAGTAGGCTGCGGTATGGGGGATATGCAGGCGCTGCATCTGTGCTTCTCCCTCAATGATAACGAGCCGCCGCCCGGAATCATCTTCCGTGGTCAGTACGTGCTGCAGCATCGCTTCCTTGTCCGGGCTTATATAGACGACCTCGTAAACCTCGCCATCGGCGAAGAATACCAGCTTTGCCGGCATATTGTCGGGGCTGTGATACTCCACCTTTTCGATAAAGTCCAGCAGCACCCATAGTGCCGCTGTCAGTTCTCTGTCCTCGCGGCAGTCAGGGACATCTCCGTAGCAATCCCGGTCAGTGTTATAAAATATCCGCTGCTGCTTGACCAGATAGCGCAGCAGGTTTTCAATCACGCCCTCCTTGCCCGGATACAGGCGTAGAAGCTGGTCACGGCGCATGCAGTGATAGACGGTTATGTTCCGCAGCAGCTCTGCGGCCTCCTGTCCATAGATCTGCTCTCTGTTTCTCATAGGCGGCATCACCTCCGTAATGCGTATTAACTCCGTATTAAATGCGTATTGATTTTATAGTGCGTGTTATCTCCGTATAAACGCCGTATTAGGCTTCCGGACGTTTCATGCGGCGCAGAAGATCAAGCAGCTCACGGCGGTCTGTGGTGATAAGGTCGCGTTCCAGCGGACTGGCCTTGAACTCTACCGTGATATTGTTGTTATTGCTGCTGATCAGGCCGTTACCCCGCTCAAAGTGGGTGATCTCCATGACCTCCGCTTCGGAGAGATGCAATACCTGCTGAACGCGCTGGGCTTCCTCGTCCTCAAGATTCAAGATGACTTTGGTGCGGCAGTTGTTGATGATGCCCTTGCCGTACTTGCCGTTGTCCAGGGAGAAGAAGTCGTTCAGATCCTGCGTCGCGCAAATGCCGCTGCCGGAATAGGCACGGATGGTCTTGAAGATCTCCAGCACCATTTCAGCCGCCAGACGGTTACCGATGCCGAAGGTGCCGGAGCCGCCGCCGATGAGCTGCCAGCATTCGTCGATGAAGATGGCCTTTTCCTCCGTGCGGTTGGCTTTGGCTTTATCCCACACGAAATCCAGAGCTACGAACATCCCGATAGGCAGCAGATCTCCGCTGAGTTCCGAGATGTCCAGCACCGTGAATTTGTTGTCCAGATTCACATTGGTCTGCTGGTTGAAGGTGCTGGCCGAGCCGTGTACAAAGCGGTTGATGATGTTGGAAAGGCGTTTGGTATCGCTTTCCTCCCGCAGAACGTCGTAGAGGTCGCCCAGCACAGGCATTTTTCGGTAAACGTAGGGATTATCCGGATCACTGAGAGATGTATTGTCGTGGGTAATGCCTTTCCGTGCGTAGGTACGAATCAGGGCATCGTCCAAAAGCTGTTTTTCCTCATAGGACATATCGGGGATCAGCAGGGCAAAGAAGATATGAAGCCGCTGAATTTTTGCTGCCAGCTCAGAGCGTTCGATACCGGGGCCATCCAGCGTTTCCTCCACGGACTTATCTATCTTGCGTATCTCCAGCACGTTGATGCAGCTTTTGGAGGCGGGGGAGATACTGATAAACTCGCCGCCTGTGTTGACGCAGGCACGGTGGAACTCATGACCTTTCAAGGGTGCCAGCATGAAAACCTGTATGCCCTTACGCCGCATACGGAGTGCCATCAGCAGGATCAGGAAGGTCTTGCCCGCGCCGCTGGTGCCGCATACGGCAATATTGGCGTTTTTATAAACCTTGGAGTCAAAGATGTCGATGATGACCGGAGAGTTGTTGTACTTGTTCAGGCCGAACAGGATGCCGTTTTCATCACTCAGCTCATAGGACGTGAAGGGATAGCAGCTTGCCACGCCGGTGGTCAGCGCATTGCGCTTGGAGCGTTCAAAGAGGTGCTTCTCCATGCTGACCAGCGGCAGCGACGATAGAAACGCCTGCTCCTCATGAAAGGCGCAGCTGCACACGTCCATATCACGGGACACGAGCAGTTTTTTCAGTTCATTGACCTTCCATTCCAGTTCATCCACTGTGGGCGCTGTCACTGCGATCAGCAGGTTTAGGTAATAAAAGTCCTCGTTGTTACCCAGCCCTTCCTTCAGGAAGTAGCCGCTTCGGATAGCACCATCCAGATCATCAAAGTCCGTGTTGGTATCGCTGGCGTCCTTGATCTTACTGCGATTGATACGAAGCTGCTGTCCCAGCCGCTGTACCATGCGGGCTTTCGGCTGGCGGCTAATGAACATATCCAGGTCAATGCCATCCCCGGCGTTGACAATGAGAGACAGCCAGCCGGCCGGCACCTGCGCCTTATAGCCGGTGGAGGGCACCAGCAGATAGGCATAGTAGAGTCCGTCAATACAGATATGCCGCCCGTTGGTAAAGTCGATGCTGTCAGGGGCGAAAAACTCCGTACAGGGAATGGCGTCGATCTCAGATTCCAGTCCTTTCTCCTGATACTGGGCAACGATCCGGCGAACTCGATCCGGCAGCGACGTGGTGGTGTTGCGGCACAGCAAATGGTAGAGGGTATCGACCATAAACTCATCGTCGTTTTCCGGGATCAGCACCTCATTGCCGCATTGCTTGAGATAATTGACTGCGGTGCGGGCCGCCGTTTGCAGGGAGGCAATGGCCTCCGCTTCCTCGTTATCCCGTTTCCGACCTGCCCATGCCTCATATTCAAATACCATGAAGAACCGGCGCGAGGTGGCTTCCCGTGCACCGATCCGGTCAATGAGCGTCAGGTAGTCCTGCTGCAGCAGGCGACAGTTTTCATCGGTTTCCTGCGCCATCTCCTGCTGTACGATCTCTCTGTGCCGGTTCAGGTCGGCACGCTTGGCAATGACCTTGATCTGCATTTTGACCGGGCTGATTTTCAGAAACGAAATAAATGAATAGATGATGTTTCGCTGCTCTCTGGCACTGCGCAGCAGGAAGTTGATAGGTATAACTTCGACAATCTTCAGGTAACGGTGATCCCGTGTGTAGATGATGCCGTTTTCGATCTTCTCCACAGGCAGGTATTCTGCCACTGGATTGATGTACTTGGGCGCGTCGTCACCGCTCTTAGCTTTTCGCTTCTTGCGTTTTTTCCGCTTGTCCTGTCCCTCTTCATTGCGTGTAATAACACGGCGGTTGCAGAGATATTTCAGAACAAGAAAGATAAATGACGAGAGGCTTTCGCCGTTGATGCCAACCAACGCGATGATGCCCAACGGCAGCGCGGTCAGGCACAGAATGATGATTTTAGCAGTCAATGTCAGGGCGGACACCGAGAACACCGGTATGCCGATAGCCAGCACAATGACCAGTGCCTCGACTGTATTGCGGAGCTTCAGCAGTCCGCCGAAAAAAGTCCCGCCTTCAATAAAATTGGGCGGGATGATATAGGTGTCATATTCATTTGGTTTACTCACATTTAGTTCTCCTTCCTACCCTATGATCCAGAACGGCCCACCGGCACCGGCACGGCCGCTGGCTTCATTCAGGATGATAGACAGATCCCATTCCTGTTGGCTTCGGGTATAGTTGGCAGGGTCTGCCACCAGTATCTTTCCGTTCTCCACACCACGCAGCACGATGAAGTGGCCGGAGCTGGTGAAATGACCTTTCAGCATGATTGCCACCACCAGCTTGCCTTGAGAGAGCGCATCCACAATGCGCTGCCCTTCTGTTTTCCCGCAGCCCTGTACCGGAAGCCCCCACGCTTTGGCAGCACCGGGGATCAGCGAATGGTAGGAACCGCTTCTACTGCACCAGTAACCGTTTTCATAGGCCCAACGTGCCATCTCAACGGGATCGACCGTCTCGTTGGTCAGAGAAGATACCACCATTGCCATACAGGTAGGCCCGCAGCCGTAGGTGCCGATGTCGTCGGTGCCGTAGGGCTTGCTCGCGTACCGCTTGTCCAACTGATTATAGTAGACCACCTGCGTCGCGCCATCCGAGAAACGAATGCCGCCCAGAGATACAAGGCCGGCGGACTCGGCAGGCAGCAAGCCCTGCATCATACCATCGCCCAGGAATACGCTCAGGTTCTGGGCGTAGTTTTCCGCCAGTCCCTTTTGTTCATCCGACAGAGCGAATATCTTATCCTCAAAATAGGCCTCTCCGTTGTAGACGATGGTATATGTCTTCCATATCTCTGTTACTTCCGTTTCCGTCACCGTGACCTTACCGGTTTTGGGATCCGTATTCGTTTCCGTTACCGTAGTCGTGCGAGGCTCCTCCGTGCTCGTGAAGGTATAGAGGGCGTCCTTGCCTTACGGATCACATCCTCCATATCCTTGAGGGAGATAGATGCGTAGTCCTGATTTTTGGCGGCACAGTACATGGCAATGAAGCGGTTGGCATTGTAGGTCGGGGAGCTTTCGTATGGATTGATGATCTCCTTCTGGTCAGCGCCGGAAGCGGTAAAATCCGCGTCAATCCGGGCGCGAACATCCTCCTGCCCTTCCTCCAGCAAGTCGCTGATCGCCTGCGAGATCTGATTGATATTCTCTGCAATGGCGGCGTTGTCGTTGAGGATTGGGGAGCCGGAATTTCCCTCAGAGCCTGCCTGCGTCAGTCCGCCGAAGATCAAGGAGGGCAGCAACATGATGAATAGGACGGGGATCGCCAGTAATCCAGCAATGATGGCGACGACTGCCTTGCGGTGTGTCCAGAGTGCTGCTGCCGCCGCACCGTAGGGGCCTGCGGCAGCAGAACCTTTTGCCGCGCCGCTTACCGCTTTTCCTGTCTTGATGGCGCCGCGCACGGCACCGGCAGCGTGTGCGCTTATCTCAGCGGCTTCGTTCAGACCGCTGCGTTCTTGCTGGGTCATATCAGGTCTTGTCCTTTCTGCGAGGCGGGTCAGGCAGACGCCGGATCAGGCTCTCACGATAGGAAATGCCGCCATCCGGATTCTGATAGGGCTTTTTCTCCACTACGTCCTGTGCGTACTGCCTATACCATTTTGTGCCATCCACGGTGGTGACGGTGGTGTATTCCCGTTTTGGCTCCATATACTGTTCAGTGCTGTACATGGCAAAGGCACGACCGGCAGGTTCTTCCTCAGAGGTCTCCGTGCCGGTGATATGCCCACCGCCGATCTCCACATTGGAGAAGGTCGGAATATCCGCCGCGCCTTCACCAAGAGCCGTATAGCCCATATAGGACTTGAGAGCGTCCGCTGCCATATTGCCGGACATGACATCCCCAGATCCTGCGCTGCCGGTGGCAATACGGCTGATAACGTTATTGGCAATATCGCCGCCCTTGGTCATAGAGGCACGGAACGCCATGCCGCCAACGCCGCCGCTGCCTGTGCCGGTGGCGTTTCGGTATGCGCCGTTATAGAAGCTGCGATTGGCAACACCGGCCAGACCACCTTGCAGGAAGGTGTTGCTGTCACCGCCATTGCCACCGGTGCTTCCGACTCGCCCTGCATTACCGCCTCGACCGCGTCCAACGACGCCACGGGCGGCAGCGATGCTCCGCGCGGCCAGCATCGCTTCTGCCAGCATAGAGCCGCCTGTATGGCCCACATTGATGCCAAGGCCCTGCATGAAGCTGTCGATTTTCTGTGAGATCTTCAAAAATGCCACTGCGCACAGAAACCAGATGAACAGGTTTCCGGCCACGCCTTCTTTACCGGAGGCTGAGACCTGAGACTGCACATCTGATTCCGTCAGAGCAAAGGCTGGGATTGTGAGCGCACATATAACCAGTACGAACAACACGATCCCTGTGATGTATTTCGTTTTTTGATTCATGATCGTCTCCTATAGGGATAAGGGGTTTGCCAGGAAGGTTCCCACCATGGTGATGAACAGGCACAGGCACCATGCGTTCATCAGCAGCAGAAATATCTGGCCGCCGAACATCCGGCACCACGCCTTGAAGATGTTGGAGGTGCTCTGCGCCGCGCCCGTAGCAAAAGCCACCGGTGCCGTGAATACCAGAACGCCCAGGAGCACATAACGCTCCGCCGCCTCAAATAGCAGCTTGATATAGTTCCACGCCAAAATGAGCACGAGGATCAGGGCGATTAGAGTAACCGCGCCGTTGGCGCAGACCCCAAGGATGGTAAGTATGACCGAATTGAAGTCGGCAAAGTTCAGTGTGGGCAGTTCAGACGACATGATCCATGCGTAGGGTGTCCCGCCGATTTTCAGTATCAGCTCCACGATTTCATCTGCGAAATAGGCCAGCAGGATAAACAGCACAGAGCGGATCGTCAGCTTTACCGGGTCTTCTGCCTCTACGCCTGCTATAAGGCCGTAGTTCTTGAATAGCTGCCAGATCAGGTTCAGCAGGATCATGCCGATAGCCAGCACCACAAAGATGTTGTACATCGTCTCCGCGGCAGGGAAGTAGCGCAGGAAGGTGGTCATGTCGCAGCCCAGAGCTCCCAGCACAGAGGTGTTGATAAGGTCAAGACCGTACATGACCTGTTCCGCGATCCATTCTACAATGCCATCTAATATGCCCATAGCACCTCTCCTTTCTCAACCGGGCAGCTTGGCGTTATCCGTTCCATCTGCCATCTGCGAAGAAGGGCGTCACATAGGACATGATGAAGCCCAACCCGTTAAGGATCGCCCATGTGATGATGATACGCTTGAGCCATGCGCGGCTCTCGTCCACAGTGCGGCCGCTGCGAGAGAAGTTCATCATCAGCAGTGCCACCGACGCGGTGACAATGGCGGCAATGGTGGAGATAAGAAGAATCTGGTTATAGACATCCTTCATGATCTCATTGGCCTTCTCCCAGACGGTGGCGGCAAAGGCAGGCTGGCAAAGCATTGCGGCCATGGTCACGCCCGCGAAGGCCGCGTATAGTGCCATGCCGGGACTTGCCCTGTGGAGATGTGTCTTGGTCAGGTCATGTTTTTTCACTCGTGATACCTCCTGTGATAGAAAAGATGTGGAGGGACAGCTCCTTAAAAGCCGCCCCTCTTGGGCTGCCCAAATTACCGGAAACAAAATAACACCACCCCGTAGGATGGTGTTACTCGTATCGCCTTGGCATAGTTTTGAGCATACACAGTATAGCACACTTGGATTTACACCGAAATCGCAAAACCGTGCCAATGTTGTGGCAGGAAAGTGCCAGATTAGAACTCTTCTTCAAACGACATATAGGCTTAAGTTTTTTCTTTTTGCAAACCGCTCCATTCAAGTTTCCCGTTTCTCAGACATATAACCTATTGCAAATTAAAAAGCACAATATTAGATTTCTGCTGATTAAGCTTCAGTATCATCTTCGCTTTCTGAGGGCCTATTTATTGTCACTTCGGTATTAATCCAGCTTCCATTTTGTGACATATCATAAGATTGCATTGTAGCTATAAAGTCAAAGCTGTTTTTAATCCCAGAAGCCGGGAAAAGATGCTCTGCTATCTTGCTGGGCAGAATTATGATCACACTCAGGATACTCCCCAAACCTGCAAATGCAGCACCAATATCTGTCCATGTGATAAGTTCTTTTTTTGTGATGTTTAAGATTCCAAGCATTCCAAAAACTATAACAAATAGAAACACAGCACAAATAATTATGAAGAAAACCATCCTGAACCAGTATTGTGCTTTATCGGTCTGCTTCTGCTGGGAAACATAGTGCGATAGTAAATTCTTGTATTCGGTATCCCGTTCTAAGCAGTTTTGAGTCCATAGTGTAATAGGATCGTCTAAAGTGTGTTCGGGCGTAGTCCCGTTTTTTCTTGCCTCAGGTCTCTCCATTCTGTCTTTTTGTATATCCATGCTATTCCCTACTCCTACTCTCACTGAAGATAATACGAATCTATTGGTTTGACTTATCAATCATGTCAATGACATGTGCAACTTGCACTCTTGACATATTCCTCCCATCGACTCGAATCTTTGCTCCATTAGGCAAACTAGATACTTTCTGGGGAGACAGTGTGCTTATATCTCGAGTGCCATGGCGAGGGTTATCCGCCCTGATATAAACTGCACTACCATTTGAAAACACGACATACGAGTTATTCGCAACTTGAGATGTTTTCTTCCGGGATTGATTTTTTGTTGTAAAGTTTTTCCGTAACGTTTTCCTAACTCTATATCCTTTGGTACCCATACAATGAGCCCCCTTTTTGTAAGAATTCATTGCGACAATAACATCCTTTTTTTTGATTATATCAAAAGTACAATAACAATTCAAACTTTTTTTATGTTGTGCTGTAGTAAGCTTGATTTGTAATAACTGCATTTAGAATCTCCTTTAATAGAAATAGCGGAAAGCTGAGAAAGCGTTTTCGTTACATGTTATTTGTTATAGTGGTTTGCAGGCATGGTTCTATTCTCCAGCTGTGATTCAATCAAGTACTATAGCTCATACTATGAAGGTTGCTGTGTTACGTATTTAAAAAGCCATCAACAGAAGCTACTTTTCTAGCACAAATATCTCCAACAGTGTCAGGCTCCCCTTCGACGAATACCCGATAGCATCGAACTCAAGGCATCAATCGCCATCTGACGCTTGCGGAAGTAGGTGCGATAACTAATATCCCAGATGTGCCTCTCAAGTTTTTCTATAATCTCCCGCGCACTTGCTTCCTCCTGCAGCGAGCACCACACTATTTTGACCCTCATTTTGTGCAAAAAATGCAAAACCATATCGATAGTGTTGCACATTGTTTTTTAAAAGAGATCTTTATAAATCGTCCGAATTAAAATTGACGAAGTCCCTTCCTCGGTGATACAATAACTCTATCGGTAGCCTTAAATCGATTCTCCACTTATGTATAGGTTCGAATCCCATCCCAAAATAATGTGAGGTATCAAATATGTCTTTAGATGTTGTACGAGGGCGAATATCCAACATAAATGCTACAAATGAACTTGTTGAAATCATGGAAAAGCAAGAAAGCGTCGAATGTAGCGAAACTCTATACCTAGGCTATCCTCTTTCCGCAAATATGGAAACAAATGTAACGGTTGATGCATTACTATTAAGTGAGAAAATTGGTCTTGTTGCATTCATTTTCTCAGGGTTGGAAAAAGATACCGAGGGCATTATTGAGGAGCAGGGCGAACTGTATTTTCAACTGACTAATACACTAACGCAATATCCGAGTTTACGGAAAGGGCGGTCACTCGCATTTGAGCCCTGCGTGATTTCTATAACTCCGCACAAGTTAGATACTCCCGCTGAAGACGGGTATATACTAACGACCTTTGAAAACCTCCCCGCCGTTCTTTCAAGCATTCCTGCTTTTGACACGAGTTACTATCATGTGCTCGTTGAATCTTTGCAAAAGTTGCAAGTATCAAACCCCGAAAAAAACGCGATAATGTTAAAAGCGTTGGATCAAAAGGCGATATTATTAAAAAAATAGAAAAAGAAATCGCCAATTTAGACCGCTGGCAAAAGAAAGCTGCCCTCGAAATGGTTGATGGCCCTCAAAGAATTCGTGGCTTGGCCGGCTCAGGCAAAACTATTGTTTTAGCGCTGAAAGCCGCCTATTTACACACCCAGTTTCCCGACTGGGACATTGTAGTAACCTATTACACCCGATCCCTGTGGCAGCAATACCGCGACTTGATTACTAAATTTGTGTTTGAATTCTCACGTGAAGAGCCAAATTGGGAAAAGTTGCATTTATTCCATGCTTGGGGGTCTCAATCTGAAAAGGGATTATATTCCGAAATTTCACGCTCGATTGGACAAGTACCAACAAATTTTGCTAATGCCAAATTAAAATTCGGGCGTAATAATGCATTTAACGGTGTTTGCAACGAGTTGAGCCTACTTTTGCAACCTGATTTTAAACCCATGTATGATCTTTTGCTTATTGATGAAGCTCAAGATATGCCAGCATCGTTTTTCAAACTTGCATATAAATGCGTAAAGGAACCAAAGCGAATCGTATGGGCTTATGATGAACTACAAAATTTAAGTTCTTCAATTATGCCGTCTATTGCAGAGATGTTTGGGGTTGATGATAGCGATAAACCTTTTGTCGAACTGAAAAACGAAACCGACGAACCTATGCAAGATATTATTCTTCCGATTTGCTATCGCAATCCTCCTTGGGTTTTAGCCTTGGCACATTCTCTGGGCTTTGGAATATATCGAAACCAATTAGTTCAACATTTTGACGCTTTAAGCCTTTGGGAGGACATCGGATACAAGAAGGAGAAGGGGACATTAGACTTTGGGAAAAATGTCACTTTGTCGCGTAGGCCTGACGCAACCCCAACGTACTTCTATGATCTTTTAAAGCCAGAAGATGTAATTCAAACGCATTGCTTTCCCGATGTAGATGTCCAATATGACTATATCGCAAGGGAAATAAAAAAGAATATCACCGAAGATGAACTAGATCCTGATGATATTCTGGTTATATTCCCTTCTGTCATTTATGCCAAGAGTCAATATCAACGTTTTTCCCAGCACCTTGCGCACTATTCAATTTCATCCATGCTTGCTGGTGTAACGCATGATCGAGATACGTTCCATATTCCTGGATATATTTCTTGCTCTGCCATATATCGCGCAAAAGGTAATGAGGCTCCCATGGTATATATTGTCAATGCAGATTGCTGTTATGAGGGTATCGAACTTATTAAACTACGGAATACCCTCTTTACCGCAATTACCCGTTCCCGTGCTTGGGTCAGAATTTGTGGGGTCGGTTCTGCAATGGACGGCCTAACTGCTGAAATCCAGAAATTCATTGAGAGTTCTTATGTCCTTAAATTTAAAGTCCCAACAAGAACCGAGATGGCCAAGCTAAGAACCATAAATAGGGAACGGACGACTTCTGATGCAAAGAAAATAGAAGAGGCGCAAAAAGGAATACGAGCTCTTGTTGAAATGGTTTCTAAGGGCGAAATTGATGCTTCCCAAATTCCTGAAGTAAATTCACTGGTAAAACTGTTTTTAAACAACAAATCTGATGGTGAAGATACAGATGAAATCGATGAATAAACATGTGGAAGACACGCGAAATCAAATTTCTAATACTATACAGATTTTATCTGGTTGCGGATTAACTCGTGTCACTAAGGACATAGTCTTAACACAAAATCATAATGAGGCCATTTTGACTTGGGATAATCATATTCCTGGCAGACATAATGCAGGGAAATCTTTTACTACCCTGAATCAATATATCTCCATCTATGAAACAGGAGCTTACCATTGTATCCTTTTTGACGGCTCAATCATCCGAGCGTACTTTAAATTTCGCAAAAATATATTGTTGCAAGAAAGCCTGCTATATTGGCCTGCTCCTCTCAATATTCCTGAGGATGAAGTTGATGAATTAGGCATCCGTGAAGCGATAAGCATGTCTTTTTCTGATCAAGTCCTTCGAGATGAGCGAAATTCTATGAGAAGTCCGGTTAGATTCGATTTCGATTCTTCAAAAGCGAACGAGAACCATCCGGAAACACATATTCACATACAGCATGCAAACTGCCGGATAAGTGCACGAAGGCCAATTTGCTTTAACACTTTTGTGAAATTTGTCTTCAAAAATTTTTATCCAGATATCTATCCTGTGATATTAGATGATTTGCATCCATTAAACTACTCTGGCTATAATACTTATGAAAAAGCTGTTGTATGTCTATGAGAATGAGCCTGCTTTTTGTGTTCGAAAGCAGGCTCATTTTACCACAATTACATCCTCACCCCTCCGGCACAAACTTCTCCAGCAGTGCCAGGCTCTCCTTCGACGAATAACCCCACAGCACCGAACTTAGGGCACCAATCGCCATCTGACGCTTGCGGAAGTAGGTGCGGTAGCTGATGTCCCGAATGTGCGTCTCCAGCTTGTCGATGATCTCCTGCGTGTTCGCCAACTGCTGCGGCGACAGGTAGGTGTAGTACAGGAGCCAGTAATAGCTCTCACCGTACTTGTGCTTTGTCCGCAGCAGCTCCACGGAGGTATCCAGCAACTTCAGCATTTTGTAGCTGCGCTCAATGCAGCGGGCATGATCCTCAATCGCCGAGCCCTCGAAGGTGATGCCGGCCACATAGAGGGATTCCAGAAACTCCTCTATGCTGCTGCCATACTCGATCTGGAACTGCCGACGTACCTGCTGCACGGACAGTTCCAGGCTCCACACCACGTCCCGGTACTTGCGCAGCAGCATCCACGTGTCATGGTACAAGGGGTTCTCGGTCACTTTGGGTCCCTGTGCAGTCTTTTTCATCGTTCGACCTCCTTATCGCCGCGCATCCCTGTCGGGTGCAATCTGAGTTCAAAGTGATAGACTTCATGAGCGTCACCGCAGGTGACCACCAGTTGAAGCCACCGGCGCAGCGGAGGCACCCCTTCTATCGTAACCTCGCAGTCGTCGGATAATGGTAATAACATATATTTGGATTTAGGGCATGAAGCGCACGGCAGCCCTTGTGCCACAAGGATCTCCCGCATCTTCCGCTCGATTCGATGGCGGTTCATTTCTGAAACGCTACCGGCCTCATTTGAACCGCTGGATGCCGCAGTGGTCAGGGTGGTTTCCTCCTGAAGCTCCAGCTTGATGCCAAGGCTCATGGCGATCTCTTCCTTATCCACCACGATGTCAGAGATCTGGAACATGGTGGAGAGATAGTTCTGGAGATAGATCGTGGTGCCATGTGTGCCGGGGAAGGCTGCCAGCTGCAGATAGCCCCGTTCAGCCATGCGCTTGAGGTATCGGCCGGCAGTTGCCTTAGAGATGCCCCAGCGGGATGCCAGCTCCGCGTAGCTGACCAGCGGGCAGCCTGTACCGTTGCGGAGATAGACCACCGGCCCGACGTCTGAACCGAGGACTTGCGGATCGTTATAGACCGTGTTCAGCCATAGATCCAATACGGCGTCCATCTCCGAGCAGTGACCGGCACTGACCAGTTCTGTGGCCGTAGAGACAGGGAAGAAGAAAAAGCCGGTATCCTTCTGACAGGGCGCATTGTAGTCGAGAATCGTGTTGTGACGCCGCCACCCGCGAATCTTGAATTTGACCAGCTTACCATGTCCGAGAACAAGAAAACTGATAAGCCCTTTCTTTTGTAGTCCCTCCAAAGCGGCCAAGGTCTGGCGGCGGAAGCGAGTGCGGAAATACCGGGACAATTCCTCTACAGACATAATCCATTCGCCGGGGTAGATGGTGTAACTAATGCCATCAATGCGCTTGTATGAGGTGCGGAAGTTGGCATAGGCGCATAGCACGACAAAATAAAAAAGACCGGAGCCTCCGCTTGCGCGAATGCTCCGGTCTGCTATCAAGGCTTGCACGAACTGTCGGTAGATCCGGCATCGTGGATAATCTACGATCTGTTTGATCTCAAGTGTATATTCGCGCATATTTATTACCTCGCTTTTTGTAAACAACTTAATTCCGAAAAGCGAAGAGATTGTGTTTGCCAAAAAAGATGCGCACAATTAAGAAAGGAACCTTTCCAATCATGCACATCCTTATTTTGCTGCCGCGTTGGGTTTTCTCGTTTTTCTTCGCACCATATCCGCACCATTTTGACATTGAGATATGGCGTTTTACATCGATTTACATTCTTCTGAAAAATGTGGAAGCCCTTATATTACAACGATTTGTGGAGATTTATAGAGATACATAAAGATGCATAAAAAGGTCAATTTATATCGATACCGAGTTTCATAGAGGTGAGCCTCCTTTGTATTCTTCCCGCGGCAGGATCGCCGGGG
>OHCP01000406.1_pt1 | contig 16472 bp, 10 predicted proteins | sample 1566811 | NCBI WGS metagenome assembly OHCP01 (sample SAMEA3879591, study PRJEB24766) | human gut metagenome | biome: human-associated habitat; feature: feces | place: USA | collected 1985/1987
ATCTGGTGGGCTCATGTGGCTCATGACCGTATACCGGATTGTTTGGTGGAAAAGATAAAAGACCGTGTGTTGAAGGGAATGGGATTCATCCCGCTTCATTCTGCGCACCCAAGTAAACCGATGAAAGCCCTGCTTGGAACTTCTGGTAGTTTGAAATGGCGAGAGGGCGATTTTTGCCGAGTATGGAATACAAATCCAACACATCCGATTGCACAGGGAATACCCGAAAGTTTTGAACTTGAGGAAGAAGAAATGTATGGGGAATTTTTTGATATTCCAAAGCCGGACGATGTCGTATTTTTGAGTTGGTATCGAGGTGGCGAAGTGTTCCGAAGCGGTTGTACATGGCAGCGCGGTTATGGAAAAATCTTCTATTTCCAGCCGGGACATGAGACAAATCCGTCTTACCACAATCCTTATGTGTTGAAGGTGATTGAAAATGCAGTTCGATGGGCTGCACCGGTAATGTGGAGAGAAAATCTGGAATGTCCGAATATTGTGGAATCGCCTGAGAGTAAATATCTCAAGAAATGAGAGATAAAAGGCAAGGGGGTCAGTCCCTTCTTCGGAGGGGGGCTGCCCCCCTTGCTATGCAAAAAACAGCAGATAGCCACAGCAAAATAAGACAAAAGTCTCGGAAATATCGGGAGACGGTAGCTGGGCAGTGGAACTTAAATAGATTTCATCATGCTGTAAATCAGGCATATTTTACAGCAATGCAGATTTAGAATTCAATAAAAAGTGTCGATAGAGCAAAAAAGCTGGTGTGGAAAAATTCATCAGCTTTTGAGCTTTCTTTTTGTGTGATATTTCGGTATACTTAGTAGCAGATAAAATGGAAAATAAAGTTGTGTTGGGGTGTTGAAATCATGGAAAACGATAGGAAATTAATACAGTTTCATTTTATTACAAATGCGGAGGTGTCCACGCATTATCATCAGAATCTGGAAGTATTTTACGTACTTACCGGGGAGCTGAAGGTGCAAATTGACGAAACCACTTTTCTGATGAAACAAGGGGATATCATTCTAATTAATGCAAATAAGCGCCATACAATGAATGGAAATGAGGAATTGCTTGGGGCAAGATTCGAGATTGACTTTCATCTGCTGGCAGAATATATGGAGTCCATGCAGCTTTTGTTCTGGTGTAATTCCGTTGCGGACAAAAATGCGGCATATGCAGACCTTCGGGAAGTCTTTGATCATATTTTGAGTAGATATTTTGAGAAGGATGAAAAAAGCGCATTGGATCTGCAGGCGTTATATTTTCAGGCGGCACATATCCTTACGAGTAATTTCCTCGTAAAAGCAGATGATACAAGGCTGAATATGGATGATTCACAGGATCGTCAGCGCGTACGCCGGATCCAGAATTATATCCAGGCAAATTATCAAAGTCAGATCAGTTTGAATAATCTGTCAGATCAGTTGTACCTGTCGAATGCCTATTTGTCAAAATATGTGAAAAAACATCTGGGATTGACATTCATGGAATATCTGAATAATGTCCGGTTGTTCCATGCGGTGGATGAATTGCTGTACACAAAGAAAAATATGACTCACATTGCTTTGGATAATGGATTCCCGACTTCCGCTGCATTTACAAAAGCGTTCCGGGATATCTACGGAGAGGCGCCGAGTGAATACCGAAGGAAAATGAGGGAACAGCAGGAGTCGGAGAATCCGGAGCATGGACTGTCAGAGGAAGAATCCGGGCGTATCAAAAAGTATCTGATTTTCAAGGAACAGCACAATGAGCCGGTCGTAAAGAATCAGAAAGTATGTACGGTGGATGTGCAGCAGACAGGAAAGTTGTTGACAGACTGTCATAAAGCAATCTGTGTCGGAGATGCTTATACCGTTCTGCAGTCGGATGTACAGAGCCAGCTGAGAGACCTTCAAAAGGCAGCGGACATTAAATATGCAAGAATGTGGAATATCTTTTCCAGAGAAGAATGTTATAACGAAAAAAAAGGATGTAATTTCCGTAAAATCGATCAGATACTGGACTTCCTTTTAGAGAACCATATGAAACCGTATCTGGAACTGGGGCATAAAGAAGTATTGCTGAACTATTCGGCAGAAAAATTCCTCAAAGAGAATGAAGAGATAGAAAACTATGAGGTGCAGGTATATGAATATATTTTCCGGGAATTCTGTACGCATCTGGTGAATCGTTATGGAATTGATGAGATTGAAACATGGTATTTTGAATATTATAACTTCTCTAATACAGGTGTTACAGAAAGTACTGGCATGACCGAGGAAGACGATCTGTATTATCAGTATTTTGCAACAATTTATCGGATTCTAAAAGGAATCTCCCCGGCAATCAAGGTCGGAGGAGCCGGTTTTATTCTTGGATATGGAACATCGGGATGCCGCAGCATTCTTCCGATATGGAAAAAGAAGAATCTAATGCCGGATTTTCTGTCAGTATATTCATATCAGTATGTGGCAATTGATGATAATGACAAGCGATATGGAAGAAAATCAATTGACATCGATTATATGAGAAACCAGACAGAGATATTGAGAGAAGTAATAAAAGAGACCGGATTTCAGGTTCCGGAGTTACATATGAGTGAATGGAACTTCACAATTTCCAACCGAAATGTATTGAACGACAGCTGCAATCAGGGCGCATATGTTCTGAAAAACTGTATTGATATGAACGGAGAAGTCGATTTGATGGCATACTGGCATGCGTTGGACAGTTATTCTGATTATTATGATGCGGATAACGTTCTGAACGGAGATTCCGGAATGATCTCCCGTGACGGAATCCGGAAACCATCTTTTTATGCATATGTATTTATGAACCGGCTTTTGCCGAATGTCATCAAGAAAGATGAGAATTCCATTATTACAACCAATGGAAGAGACAGGTACGTAATCGCCTGTCACAACTTTAAGAAATTATCGGCTCAGTATGTATTTTCTGAGGAAGAAAAGATTACAGTAGAAACAATTGATAACTATATGGAAAACGATGAATCTCTGAAGCTACAGTTCCGTCTGGAAAATGTGAAGGATGGAGATTACCTTGTGAAGATTCACATGGTGAACAAAGAAAACGGAAGTGCGCAGGATATATGGAAGAGACTGCAGTACAGCAAGAATCTGGCAAGAGATGAGATGCAGTATCTGGAAAAAAGTGCAATCCCGAGAATGGAAATGAAAAATGTCCATGTGGAGGGCGGGGTGTTGGAATTGGAAAATGTGTTGATGGCACAGGAAATCAGATTGCTGGATATCCAGTATCGATATAGTTTAAAATAAGGAAAAGAAAAAGGAATTGTGATACAGAATTTTCTGGAAACAATTCCTTTTTTTGCAAGAAAAACCCATGTGAAATCAAATAAATAAAACAGGACAAAAAATATGTCATATTTTTTGTTTTTCTTCGCACGGCAAGGAAAAATACAGCAATTATTTTCTGCCAAACAGGCATTGCAGAGAAAAGCGGGAAATCTAAAAAAAGGATAAACTGTGTACATAACAAATCGATGGAGGTAAAACATGAAAGTATTAGGAATTTCCTTCGGAAGAAGGAACCAGCGAAGTGATGTAATGGTAAAGGAAGCATTGTTTGCAGCAAAGGCAGCAGGTGCAGAAGTACAGTTTATCAATACCATCCGCATGGATATCGGCCACTGCCGTGCCTGCGATTACTGCAGCCGTATGCGTGACAAGGGCGAGACAGAGATTCACTGCTGTATGAAAGATGATTACCATATTCTGGAAGAAGCATGTCTGGAAGCAGACGGAATCATCATCGGAGCACCTGTTTACGCAGTTGGTATCGTAGGACAGTTTAAGAATTTTGTAGACCGTTTCGGACCATCTCATGACAGAGCTGCTTTGATCGAAGAAAACAAGAAACGAAAGGCAGAAGGAAAGCCGGAGCTTGACCCAAGATATTTCAAAGACCGTTACACGGGATTCATTTCCGTCGGCGGAGCTGAGACACACAACTGGGTATCTCTCGGATTGCCGATGCTGGATCTGTTCAGTTTCTCATTCTGCATGAAATGTGTAGGTCACGTAGATGCTTATGATCAGGGAAGAACAGGTCATCCGTTATTTGATCCGGCATTGATGTCAAAATGTGCAGAACTCGGAACAGCAGTTGCAGAGTCACTTGGAAAACCATATGACGAAGTAGATACATGGGTAGGAGAAGAGGGCGTATGTCCTGTCTGTCACAATCCGCTCTTAAGCATGAACGGAACAACACATGTAGAGTGTCCAATCTGTGGTATCTGGGGTGACTTGAAAGTAGATGGAGAAAAGGTAAAAGTAGAATGGTCAGAGAAGGAAATCGCACGTGCCAGAAATACAAATATCGGAATCTACGAGCATTACAATGAAATACAAAACATGATCAAAGTATGTGTGCCAAAGCTGGTCGCAAACAAAGACACATTGCCGAAGATGATGGAAAAATACGTGAACTTTGAAGAGACAATCGCAAATATGTAATGAGAAATTTGGGGAGAACATGATGAAAGAACAAAAATTAAATGCATATGGCATGACGCCATTGACAGGAAAACATTATTTTGTATATGGACTTGGTAACTTTGCATCTCAGCTGTCTTGGACAATGGTAAGTACATACCTGTCTATTTTCTATACAGATGTATTCGGACTTGGAGTTGGTGCAGTTGCACTTCTGATGCTGATTGCAAAAGTATGGGACGGAATCAATGATCCGATGATGGGAACTTTGATGGAGCGTACACACACAAGATGGGGACGTTTCAGACCTTACATTTTTGTAGGCGCGATTTTCCTTGTAATCTTCACGATACTGACATTTACAGTACCGGGATTTGGAGGACCTGCAAAACTTGCTTATGCTTACATTACTTACATTGGCTTGGGAATGTCTTATACAATGACAAACGTTCCGTATCAGGCATTGCCTGTAGTTATGACTCGTGACCCAAAAGAAGTAAATAAACTGAACGCAGCACAGATGATGGGTATGACAATCGGACAGATCGTGTTAAACCTGTTTGTATTGAAACTGGTTCTCTGGTTTGGAAAAGGAGATCAGGCTGCAGGATATCATTCAACAGCAATCGTACTTGCGCTGATTGCATTACCGATGTTCTGGGCAGTTGCGTATCTGTCAAAAGAAAGAATCACAGTAAAGAAAGAAGATCAGGGAAAAGTCAGTGAAGGTCTGAAACTGGTTTTCAAAAATAAGAATCTTGTTTGTGCAATGATGTACTGCTTCTTTAATATGTTTGGTATGCTGGGACGTATCTCAGTGGCAGTTTACTTCTATATGCACTGTGTACAGAACTTTACATTTATTACTGTATTTATGATGATGCAGATGATCGTTGGCACATTGATTATGCCATTTACACCAAAGATTATCGACAAATTCGGAAAGAAGAAAACAGCAATCATTTCCATGGTGATCCAGGGGGGTGCATTGATGATTCTGTTCTTCGGACCTTATGAAAACATCGTATTTGATTTTGTTGTACTGATTTGCTATGGTCTGGGTTATGTAGCAGGCCCATGTGGAGCCGGTATGATGATCGATGCAATCGATGACTTCGATGACAAATACGGATACCGCAACGATGGTATGGCATTCTCTTTCCAGGGAACAACGATCAAGATCGCAACAGCAATCGCAAACTCTCTGTTCCTCGTAGTTATGGGAGCATTCGGATATGTTGGTGGCGGAGAAATCACACCTCATGTTCAGACTGGTATCAATGTGGCAGCCAACCTGCTTCCGGGATTAGTATTCTTTATGGGTATCATCCCGCTGGCAATATATAACCTGGATAAACCGGGATACATGGAAGCAGTCAGAGAAAGACTGACAGCAAGAGATACAGCAAAAAGAGAAGCTGCGAAAGAAGCTTAAAAAATAGAAATAAACAGAAAATTGAAATGAGAAAAGCGGAATGAAATTGATAAGTGAGTTCATTCTGCTTTTTTCATATACTGTGAGGGACTGTTCAGGTGTAAAACCGACCTTTGACATCCCTTCAATAAATTACTTTCTTACAAAAATGTAAGATACGAGGTCGAAATGTAAGCTGATTCGATAGCATACATTCCGGCATTTTGTTATTATAATCACATGAAGCAGCAACAATGTAAGTTGTGAAGCCGATTATGACGTCATATTTAAAATAAATGCAACAAAAATAGAAGTTTAAATAACATTTTGAAATCATCGTAAAGGAGCATTGAAATGGCAATCTTAGAAGTAAGTAACCTCAAAAAAATATATACCACCAGATTTGGCGGCAATCAGGTACAGGCATTGAAAAACATCAATTTCTCTGTAGAGGAAGGTGAGTATGTGGCAATCATGGGAGAGTCCGGCTCAGGAAAGACGACACTTTTAAATATTCTCGCGGCACTTGATAAGCCGACAGCGGGAGAGGTACTCTTAAATGGAAAGAACCTTGTCTCATTGAAGGAAAAGGAGATATCTGCCTTCAGGCGTGAGCATCTGGGCTTCGTATTTCAGGATTTTAATCTGCTTGACAATTTTTCACTGAAGGACAATATCTTTTTACCGCTTGTGCTGTCAGGTGTGGACTATAGGGATATGGAAAAAAGGCTTGCGCCTATAGCTTCATTGCTTGGAATTGAAAAGCTGCTTAATAAATATCCATACGAGGTGTCAGGAGGACAGAAGCAAAGGGCAGCAGTGGCACGTGCGATAATAACAAATCCCGAATTAATTTTGGCTGATGAGCCAACAGGAGCACTGGATTCAAAGGCAACAGACAGTCTGCTTAGGCTGTTCAACAGGATAAACGAGGAAGGACAGACCATTCTCATGGTGACACACAGCACAAAGGCTGCAAGTCATGCCAACAGGGTGCTTTTCATAAAGGACGGTCAGGTGTTTCATCAGATTTACCGTGGCAATCTTACAAATGACGAGCTCTATGTGAAGATTCAGGATGCACTTATGCTGATTACGACAGGTGGTGAGAAGCATGAATAAAATATATAGCAGGCTGGCATTTACAAATATAAAAAATAATAAGACTCTCTATATGCCTTACATTATATCGGGAATGGTCATGATAGCCATGTTTTATGTGATGATGTTTTTAAACAACTCAAAGGGACTTGGCAAGGTACCGGGTGCGGAGATATTGGTGGATATAATGGGGCTTGGATGCGGAATAATAGCGATTTTTTCATATATATTTCTGTTTTATACAAACAGCTTTATCATCAAAAGACGCAAGAAAGAGGTAGGAATATACAATATTCTTGGCATGGAAAAACGTCATATCGCAAGAGTTTTGATAATTGAGACACTTACCGTAGTACTCGCAGCAATAGTATCTGGAATTATAGCCGGGATTTTATTTTCTAAGCTGATGATTATGTTTCTTTATAGAATTATAAATATTAAAGCGCAAATCAATTTCACTGTATCTACTAGCGCTGTCGTAAATACAATACTTATTTTTGGAGTGCTGTATTTTCTTACTCTCATCTATAACCTGATGCAGGTGAAGCTTGCTAATCCGATAGAGCTGCTTCGCGGTGGCAATGTCGGTGAGAAAGAGCCGAAGAGCAAATGGCTTATCGCTATAATCGGACTAGGCTGTCTTGCCGGGGGATATTATATTGCGATTACCACAAAGAGCCCTCTCCAGGTGCTTTCACTGTTCTTTGTCGCAGTGCTTCTTGTCATCGTCGGAACGTATCTTTTATTTATTTCAGGAAGCATTGTGATACTTAAGGCACTCAGGAAAAACAAGAAGTTTTACTATAATAAAAAGCATTTTGCGGCGGTTTCAGGGATGATTTACAGAATGAAGCAGAATGCGGGCGGACTAGCAAGTATATGCGTGCTTTCTACAATGGTGCTGGTTGTTGTTTCCACAACCGTGAGCATGTATGCGGGCATGGAGGGAGAACTTAAGCAGAGATATCCTTCGGATATCAGTGTATATAGCTGGTATAAGGAAGTGCCGGCTGATGTGAATCTGGATGATGCACTTAAAGAAGCTGCTGCAGATTCGGATAAAATAATAGCTGACTCTGCTTGTAATGTTAAAGACAGCAAAAGCTACACTTATTTTAGCTGGACAGTGTTTAGAGAGGGGACAGAGTTTAAGCCGGTGTTAAGTTACGATAACGATATTTCCCTGTTGTATTTTGTCACAGGAGATGAAATTGATGAGATGGAGACCGGCTTTAAAGAGAGTCTGAATAAAAAAATCCCACAGCTTGATACCGGTTCGGTGGCTGTATATGGAACAAAAAAGTTTAATGGCGATATAATTAATCTGTTGGGCAAAGAATTTAAAGTGGCTGCGGCAGAAAAAACTGCTGTAAGTAAAGACAGCTATATGTCCTCTATGTATAGTGGTGTGTACTATGTAGTGGTAGACAGCAAGGCAACACTTGCAGAGATATTTAACCTGAACAGCTCGCTGGGAGAGGATAGTGTGCCGACTATGCTCAACAATGAAATTGATTATAATCTGTATGGCAGCAGTGAGGATAAGCTTGCTGTGGCAAAGGCTCTGGATAAGCATTTTGAGGAAAATAGTGTAAAATCAGATGTGTCAGGCTTCTATGAGGAAAGCCGTGATGCGAACAGAGAACAGATTTATGTATTGTATGGTGGCCTGTTCTTTATCGGAATATTCCTTGGAACGATGTTTCTTATGGTTACTGTGATGATTATTTTCTATAAGCAGATCTCAGAGGGCTATGATGACAAAGCACGCTATGAGATTATGGAGAAGGTGGGCATGAGCAATGACGAGGTGAAGAAATCCATTACTTCACAGGTGCGCATGGTATTTTTCCTGCCGATTATCCTTGCAGCGTGTCATCTTGCAGCAGCATTTCCGCTGCTTCGCAGACTGCTTGTCATGTTCAATCTTACGGATATTAAGTTAATTGCAATCTGCATGTCTGCTACGTTTTTGGTGTTTGTGGCTATATACTATATTGTTTTCAAGATTACTTCGAGAGCATACTACAGGATTGTGGGAAACCAGATTTAGGGGTTTCATATGAATTATTAATGCGCTATAATAAGACATAGCAATGATGCATAAGAATATAGAGCGAGAGGAACAAGCAGTATGAGTATGACAGAAACAATTAAACTATACGACAGGGATGCATATGCCACGGAGTTTGAGGCAGATATTATATCCTGCGAGCCGAACAAGGCAGATGATAAGCAGTTTGATATAATATTAAATCAGACTTTATTTTTCCCGGAGGAGGGCGGACAGAGCCCGGACATGGGAATACTTGGTGGCTACAGGGTCGTTGATGTGCAGATTAAGAATGGAGTCATTACTCATACGGTGGATATTTCCGCAGGTGATTGCTGCATAATGGGAAAAGAAGAGGCTCAGACAGAAAAGACGACTGATGGACAGATTATAGGTATGGAGTGCGTTTCTGAGAAAGTGGAGCTTGCAGCAGGAGTCCATGTACAGGGCAAAATAGACTGGCAGCATCGTTTTTACAATATGCAGCAGCACAGTGGAGAGCACATTTTTTCGGGAATTGTCCACCGCAGGTTTGGTTTTGAGAATGTGGGCTTTCATCTGAGTGATTCTGTAGTGACAATGGATTTCAGTGGCGTGATTTCACCGGAGGATATAGCAGAGGTGGAGCATGAGGTAAATGTAGCCATTTCAAAAAATATTCCGATAGAGGTGACATATCCGTCAAGGGATGAGCTTGCGCAGCTGGAGTACAGAAGCAAAATCGAGATTGAAGGACAGGTCAGAATAGTGACAGTGCCGGGGTATGATGTGTGCGCATGCTGTGCGCCGCATGTGAAGCGCACCGGCGAGATTGGCATGCTTAAGGTTATGAATTATCAGAATTATAAAGGAGGCGTCAGAATCAGCATCCTTTGTGGTTTCAGGGCACTGGAGGCTTTCAGACAAAAGTGTGACATCATCTCAGAGCTCATGGGGATATTTACCACAAATCAGGAGGCTATTGTGGATAACGTCACAAAGCTTAAGGCAGTAAACCAGTCACTTAAGTCAGAGCTTGGCACTGCAAAGTCAGCTCTTTTGGATTATAAGGTAGCAGAGCTTCCTGCTGATACGGACAATGCAGTACTGTTTGAGGACGGCATTGATACGAATACAGCAAGAAATTGCGTCAATGGCCTTGTGGAAAAATATAGTGGCTTTAGTGCATTTTTTACAGGAAATGATGAGGCGGGCTATAGCTTTATTATCGGAAGCAAGAATGCAGACTGCAATACAGTTGCCGCAGCGCTGAGGAACAAGCTGGGTGCCAGAGGCGGCGGTAAGCCGGTTATGGTGCAGGGCTCTGTCAAGGCAGCAAAGAGCGAGATTGAGGAAGTGCTAAAAGAGGTGCTTTAACCTTTTGAAAATATAGTTTGTGGGACGGATTAAGAACACAAAAGCGGTTTCAGGACATTTAGTCCTGAAACCGCTTTTATTGTGAAAAATATATCCAAAGTTAATTATTTGTTAGATCTTCTCCAAATGTGCATCTTCTCAGCCTCTTTGATGAGCTCATCACGGAAATCAGGATGAGCAACTGAGATGATTGCCTCAGCCTTCTGCCATGTAGAAAGACCCTTTACATTTACCATACCATACTCTGTAACGATATAGTGAGTGTTGGCTCTTGTGTCAGTAACGACAGAACCCTCTACAAGAGTAGGACGGATACGTGAGTGAACTACGCCCTGCTTGTCGGTGAAGGTTGAAGAGCAGCAGATAAAGCTCTTTCCACCGTTTGACATGTATGCACCGAGAACGAAATCAAGCTGTCCGCCGGCACCGCTGATGTGCTTTGTGCCTGAGGTCTCTGAGCTGATCTGTCCGAAAAGGTCAAGGTCTACACAGTTATTGATTGAGATGAAATTGTCAAGTGCGGCAATATTTTTGATATCATTTGTGTAGCTTACCGGGGCACTCATGAGCTCAGGATTCTCATCGAGGTAATCGTACATCTTCTTGGTTCCGGCACCGAAGCCGTAAGCCTGACGATAACGGTCGATGTTTTTCTTTGCTCCTGTGATTTTTCCGGCCTTTGCGATGTCAACGAATGCGTCAACGTACATCTCTGTGTGGACACCGAGATCCTTGAGGTCTGACTCAGCGATGAGTGAGCCTACTGCATTTGGCATTCCGCCGATACCGAGCTGGAGACAGGCACCGTTTGGAATCTGGTCAACGATAAGCTCTGCAACCTTCTTGTCTACATCTGTTGCAGGACCACCGGCACCAAGCTCTCCGATTGCAGGGTTGTCACCCTCAACAATGTAAGAAACCTGTGAAATATGTACATTGGCCTCTGAACCGCCGTGACAGCGAGGCATGTTTTCATTGACCTCAACGATGATTTTCTTTGAAGTCTCGCATACAGCACCGAGGTGAGATGCGTTAGGACCAAAGTTGAAGTATCCGTGTGAATCCATCGGTGCAACCTGGAACATAGCGACATCGTCAGGTGTTGTTGAATCTCTATAATAACGAGGAAGCTCTGAGTAACGGATTGGTGAGTAGAAAGAACAGCCTCTCTTGATAAGCTTTCTCTCATAACCGCCCATATGCCATGAGTTCCATGTGAAATGCTCGCCGGCATCCTCACGCTCGAAAATGGCAAGTGGTTTAAGCAAAATACCACCACGTACATTGACATCCTTAAGTTCATCTGTTCTTCGGGCAAGTGCCTTGTCGAGTGCATCAGGTGTGCCTGTGCACCAGCCGTAGTCAACCCAGTCGCCTGATTTGACAATCTTTACTGCCTCATCTGCTGAGACAAGTTTCTGCTTGTACTCTTCTAAAAAGCTCATAAAATCCTCCTTAGATACCTAAAATGATAGTAGCAAAATGCTACGTTAAAAAAATAACAAACTCTATAACTTCTATATTATCACTTTAGAGAGGATTTTACAAGTTGGTAAATGCTGGTAGAGACTTTTATATATCGGAATGTTTTGCAGAAATATTTGTGTATTGTAAATATTGCCGGGATTTCATATAATTAAAATGGAATGTTGACAAATAAACTTATTTCTAAAGTCTATAGAATTTCAGATAAACTATATAATCAGATTTTAGCAAGGAATAATGAAGTAATTTAGAAGAGGAACAAACATGGAAAATCATACAATTGTAACACTGAAAAAAGGCGAAGGACGCACTATAAAAGCAGGTGGCGCATGGATTTTTGACAATGAAATAGACACAATCACAGGGACCTTTACGAACGGAGACATTGTTGTGGTGCACGATTTCGACGGATATCCGATGGGGCGTGGCTTCATAAACCAGAATTCAAAAATCCGTATCAGAATGATGACAAGAAAAGCAGACCAGCTGATTGATGACAATTTCCTCAGGATGAGAGTGCAAAACGCCTGGGATTATCGCAAGCAGGTGATGGCAGGAGGCAATGACAATGTGCCTGCAGCAGGTGAAACAGACGCTGCCGGTGAGGCTTGTGTGGCAGGCATTGGTACAACCGGCAGACCTGATTTAAACTGCTGTCGTGTGATATTTGGCGAGGCTGATTTCCTGCCGGGTATTACAGTGGACAAGTACGCTGATGTGCTTGTGGTGGAGTGCCTTGCACTTGGAATGGAGCAGTTTAAGGTGAAAATCGTTGAACTGTTAAAGGAAGTGATGGCGGCGGACGGAATAAATATTCGTGGAGTATACGAGCGCAGTGATGCAAATGAGCGCAAAAAAGAAGGTCTTCCTAAGGTAAAAGGCTTTATAGGAGCCGAGTTTGACACAAATGTGGAGATAGTAGAAAACGCAGTTCACTATATGGTCGATGTGGAAAATGGACAGAAAACGGGCTTCTTCTTAGACCAGAAGTATAACAGGCTTGCTATGCAGCGTATCTGCAAGGGGAAAAGAGTGCTCGACTGCTTCACGCACATGGGTACATTTGCCCTCAATGCAGGAATTGCGGGCGCAAGTGAGGTCACAGGACTTGATATATCAGAGTATGCGGTTAAGCAGGCTACAGAAAATGCGAAGAGAAATAATCTCTCAGACACAGTGAAGTTTCGCGTTGCAAATGTGCTGGATGAGCTGCCACGGCTCGCTGCAGATGGTGAAAAATATGATGTAGTCATTCTGGATCCTCCGGCATTTACAAAGTCGCGTGAGGCTACCAAAAATGCGATAAAGGGCTACCGCGAGATTAACATGAAGGGACTTAAGCTTGTTAAGGATGGTGGATTTCTGGCTACCTGCTCATGCTCTCATTTCATGACGCAGGAGCTGCTTGCAAAAACGGTCAAGGAAGCGGCAAAGGCCACTCACAAGAGGCTGCGCCAGGTGGAGTTCCGCACACAGGGACCAGATCATCCGATACTGTGGGCCAACTCAGCTAATGTACCGGAGTCGTATTATCTTAAGTTCTTCATTTTCCAGGTCGTTGATGAGAAGTAAGGACTGGAAAGTGGCGGTAATGCTTGATTTATAAGGGATGGAAGGTGTTTGATGTTTACAGAGAAAACCTCGTAAAGTATCGCAAAATATCACAAAACCGTGATTCAAAGTGGTAAGAAAAGTGGTAAGTCTGAGTGTTAAGCACCTGAAATGTAGCGAGTGGTAAGCTTATGGGGAAAACGGTATGTTCTATTTGAATGATAACGGGAAATTAACAAAAGACTAACCATGGACTAACAAAGGACTAACTACACATATCTTTCTTTTTCAAATAAGAGATGATAATATTATTGTGGCAAGAAAAACGACTTACAAAAAGTTACAAATATATACGGAATGACTACGGTTTGGCTACGGTATTGAGACTTTTTTTGAAAAGGAAGCTATGATATTATTATCATGGAAGTAATGAACAGAGAGTAATCGAGAAAAATCGGTTGCTCTTTTTTGGTTAAAGGGGGATGAAATGGAAGAAAGATGCTGAACGGTTCCATAAAAATCAATAGACTTTAGATGCCTAATGAAGTATAATTATAACGGAACCAAAACGAAGGAGGATTACTTATGCCACGAATTATTGATTTATTCGCTGGTTTAGGCGGGATTAGGCTTGGATTTCAACAGGCAATGGATGAACTTGGGTTAGAAACGGAGTGTGTATTTTCTTCGGAGATAAAACCTTATGCGATTAAGGCATATAATGGATTTTATGGCGATGAAGAAATTTACGGAGATATTACACTTGTTAATACAAATCAAGATATTCCAGATTTTGATTATTTGTTAGCGGGATTTCCTTGTCAACCATTTAGCTCTGCGGGAAATAGAAATGGATTTGCAGATACAAGAGGGACGTTGTTTTTTGAAATTGAACGAATACTTCAAGATAAAATAAATGCAAATCATCCGGCAAGAGGTTTTTTACTTGAAAATGTCGAAGGTCTTATGACTCATGATAACGGCAACACATTAAATACAATTATTACACATTTAGAGCAGTTAGGGTATCATGTTAGTTGCAGATTGTTGGATTCGAGATATTTTGGATTGCCACAAAGCCGAAAAAGAGTGTATATAGTTGGCTCTTTGGATGAGGGGATTAATCTTGAGGATTTTGAACAAAGGGAAGCTGTATTGGGAGATATATTACAGCAAGGACTTCCTACAGTAGATACAGATTTTACCAGAAAATTATTTGCTAACTATACTACGCAGGAAGTGATTGGGAAATCAATAAAGGACAAGCGAGGGGGTGAAAATAATATCCACTCATGGGATATTGATTTAAAAGGCAGGACATCGCAGAAAGAACGAGACTTGATGAGTGCTCTTTTACGAGAACGTAGAAAGAAACATTGGGCGGAAGTGATAGGAATAAAATGGATGGATGGAATGCCTTTGACGGAAGAACAAATCAGAACATTTTTTAATGTCCCTGAATTACATCAAATACTAGAACATCTAACCCAAATGGGATATCTGGTATATGAATATCCAAAACAGCAGGTAAAAGGCAAAGATGGGATAGTAAAACGAATTCCAGATGAGACAAAGGATAAGGGATATAATATTGTTGCAGGAAAGTTATCATTTGAGTTCTCTAAGATATTGGACACAAATGATATTGCTCCAACTTTGGTGGCAATGGATGTGGCTAAACTAGGGGTTGTTGATGGAGATGGAATCCGTAGACTTACGATTAGAGAGTGTCAAAGATTATGCGGATATCCAGATAATTATAATCTGGATATGATTAGTGAATCGGAAGCATTTGATTTACTAGGAAATACAGTATGTGTACCTGTAATCAAAGATATTTCAGAAAGAATCGGAAGAAGCTATTTGGAAAATGTAGAAGGAGGAAGATAGGATGAGGTTATCAGCACAAGAAATATATGATAGATTGTTAAATGTCGATCACATTCTGGAATTAGAAGGACAAATCAAATTCTTTTTAGGCGATGTAAATATTATTGTAAGGCAAAAGGATGTAGTTGGGAACATAATGCAGGAGTGGTTGCAAGGATGGCTAGATGCAAGAGGTATTGAATATGCACCAAGCGAAAATACACAGATGCCCCCTGATTTCTTTTTAAATCCAGATGATCGAACAAAAGGACTACTAGAAGTAAAAGCTTTTAACAGAAATGGTTCGCCGGGATTTGATATTGCCGATTTTAGAATGTATGCATCAGAGATTCAAGAGAAGCCATATATGTTAGATGTGGATTATCTTATTTTTGGTTATGATATGAGTGACGATGGTGTTGTTACTATTAAAGATGTTTGGTTGAAGAAAGTGTGGCAAATTACAAGGAGAATGGAAAATTATCCTATTAATTTGCAAGTAAAAGAAGGTGTAATACATAAAATCAGACCGGGTGTATGGTATAGCGAAAGGGTAACGGATTATGCTATTTTTGATTGCCTTGAAGATTTTATTTCTGCTATAGAAGAGACAACATTTAAAGAACCAAAATTGCGTAGTTCTGTAGCTTCTACATGGTTAGCGGTATTTCAAAGAAACTATAAAGCTTGGTATGGAGAAGAATTAAATGTACCAAGATGGAATGATATTAAAGATAAGTATGATCTCATAACAGATAAGAAAAGAGAAAAGGCCAGAGAAAGACTGGAAGTAGTAATTGCGCAGAAAGAGAAAATAGAGGCAAGAGTGCTTAAATATCAGCAAGCTATTATTGAATCAAAAACAGATAAGCAGAAGGAAAAGGCGGAACAGAGCTTAGCAAAAGCTATGGATTCGTTAGAATCTGCATTAAAGAAAGTTGCTGATGCACAAGTTCAATATGAAATATGGGTAAATCAGTAATTCTTATGTTTATAGGATTTTGGAAAAAGCATATGGTGACTTTGCAATAAATGGCAAGCGATAGAACTTTGGTAATAGATATAGCTTCTTAGTCCGTCCAGGGCGACAGCCTTGGCCCATAGATGTGTTGTGACACATCATATTGGGTTATTATCTGTCACGCTTCGCTCAGAAATGTATTGTTTAAAGATTTTA
>OHCP01000414.1_pt1 | contig 16167 bp, 14 predicted proteins | sample 1566811 | NCBI WGS metagenome assembly OHCP01 (sample SAMEA3879591, study PRJEB24766) | human gut metagenome | biome: human-associated habitat; feature: feces | place: USA | collected 1985/1987
ACTTATTTATAGCCATATTTAGCCGTCAAAAACGCATCACAAAGGGGGTCTTAACCGCCATTTTCCGCGCATTTTCAGGCATTTTATGTAATTAAACCCCTATGTAGAGAGCTGTCCGTGTAGCAAAAATGTATACCTAAACGTATACCTAACGTGTACTTTTCGTTTTTTACAATCGCTCAAAGGTGTATACCCAAATGTATACCTAAGTGTATATCCAATCCATTCTGGCACTATTGTATTCATCGTCTTTCATTCTTTGAAATATGGCTTTTGAAAGGCATTTCAACCATTATTGAAAGCCAGTATAGACTTCCGCACTCTTATGCCTTAACAACGCCTTCAGATTGAGCCATATTTGGCGTTATAGACCCTCAAACCATTTAACCACCCAATTCACCAGATACGAAAAAAGCCTTCAGAATAGGGCGGTTTTACCCCTTTCTGAAGGCAATGTAACATTCAAACTTAAAAGATGGCTTTCAATCAGCCTTAAAAGTAACGCATAAGTAAAGCAAAAGTAACATTTCGTTTTATCCCCAGTTCACGGCTCACACTCCCCTAACCCTTTCATAATCACCACACATACACCTCTCCACTCCCCTACTCTATTATACACATTTCGTTTTTACCCCCATACATCGCGAACATCCACACTTCACGTCCCTGAAGCCAGATGAACTTGTCCGTATCATAAACTGACCCGTCACGATTGAGGCAGCTGAAATATCCGCCGTACTCCCTGTCCTGAGAGTTTTCAAGCCAAAAAGGAAGGACATTGTCCAACAATTCATTCCTATATCGGTCCGATAGTTTTTTAAAATCCATATTATTTTCAAATGCTTATGTTTACTATTCCGAACAGTTCCAGTATTTTTCGATTTCCTCAAGGGACTTCCCTGTCGTTTCCGGCACCAACTTCCACATTATCAACATGTACGGCACGCACATAAGTGCGAACAGGAAGAATGTTCCCGCCGGAGTAAGATTCTGGAGCATCCACGGGGTCAACTGTCCGATCAGATAGGTACCTACCCATAAGGCAAACCCCGCTATCGACATTGCAAGACCTCGCACTTTGGTGGGATACATCTCTGAAAGAAGCACGAATACTACGGCACAGATGGACACGGCGCAGCAGAATACATAAAACAAGAAAAACGCAAGAAGGAAAAGGCTCGATATGCCCAATGCCTCTCCGAAAAGGAAATAAAGTCCTATGAAAATCAGAGATACAATCATTCCCGAAACGCCATAATACACAAGTTTCTTACGTCCGACTTTGTCAATGATGACAAGCGCCAAAACAGTAGTCAATGTATTGACAAGTCCCACCAGTATCTGGTAGAACAGGGAATCTCCTCCAGAAAGTCCTGCATTTTCAAAGATGGAAGGGCCATAATAAAGCACGGCATTGACCCCCATAAATTGGCCGAGCATGGCAATGCTCACGCCGATGACAACCGCTTTCATGATACCTGGTTTCAGCAGCATTGACCATTCCGAGCTTGACTCTTCGGTCAGGACAGACTTTGTCTCGTTCAATTGTCCGGCAGCCTCAGTTGCAGAACCATATATCCGTTCCAGAATATTCATGGCCCTGTTCTCCTGGCCTCTCACAATCAGCCAGCGAGGGCTTTCCGGTATGAAGAATATGGTTATGAAAAACATGAGCGCAGGTATCGTTTCCATGCCCAACATGCCTCTCCACACTTCGGAAATAAAAATTTTGTCCAGCAGGGGCGCACCAGACAAGACTCCGATTTCCGACCAGGTCAGCAACTGGTAATTGACCAGATAAGCGCCTAAAAATCCGATAGTTACGGCCAACTGATACAAAGAGACCAGGCGTCCTCTATATTGAGCCACTGCGACTTCCGAAATATAAAGAGGAGAGACAATGGATACGACTCCTACTCCTACACCGCCGATTATACGATAGAGCACCAATTGAGTAAAATCAGCACAAACCGCACATCCTAAAGCAGATACGGAAAAGAGGCTGGCTGAAATGATCATTGTCAGTTTCCGTCCGAACTTGTCGCTCAGGATACCGGCGAAAAGGACGCCGACAATCGAACCGACCAATGCGCAACCGACATACCATCCCTGCTGCAATGCATCCAGTTCAAAAAGCTGGGAAACCTGGGCAATCGTACCTGATATGACAGCGGTGTCATATCCGAACAAGAAACCGCCCATGGCAGCCACGACGGAAAGAAATATCAGATAGCCGAAATTAACTACAGACCGCATATCGTTATTTGATTTCAAAATATTCTTTATATCTGTCATACAGATGACCGGCCTGCAGATAAGCAGACTGCGGACTCATGAAATGAGAAAATTCGAAGGTTATAGCCTTATCATAACCTGCGCGTTTTGCTGCTTCCAACTTCATTCTTAGTTTATCGAATTTTATGGGAAGAAAACGGATAGGCATGTCACGGTCAAAGGATTCCGCATTCGTCCAGCACTGCATTCCATACTTGTCAGCCAATTTTTTGTTCACGGAAAAGAATGCGTCCAATTCATCATAATCAATATGCCCGTCCTGAAATGCACAGGCATCCACCACCTCATGAATGCCGTCAAAAATCTCATTCCATTCTTTTTCATGCTGCTGTACGGAAACGGCATCTTCCTTAGTCAGTTTGCCGGTTCCCATAATCGCCTTCTTGCCGTCAATCCAAGGGGAAATAAAAGTAGGAAGTCCGTCGGAAACGTCTTTACACTGCTTTCCCATTGCATAGAACGCATTGATCGCACCCTTTGTAGCCCTACTGATTTCGCCGCTGAGATACCAGCCTCCGAAACTTTTATACTTCTCGCCGTACATCTTCCAGACCTCGTCAATCACATATTTGTTATCCTCGATCTCACAACTCAAATCACCTGTGTCCCAATACCTTCCGGAGTCATACAAGCCGAAATAAAACTTCATGTCATATTTGGCGGCAAGACGCAGGAACATATCGACCAAATCAACAGACGGCATGTAGCAACCTTTCTTCAACAAATAAGGCGAAGGATAGGTTATGAATTTTCTATACCCGGAACGAATCATTATCACAGTATCGATTCCTATCTTTTTCATATATCGGAAATCCATATCCCACTCCTTTTCTCCCCAGTTCTGATGAGGGATGTCATGGGAAATTTCATCCAAAAAAGTACCTGTAATTTTCAATCCGTTACTACGGGGGACTATCAAATTGCTCCCGGAGACATTCTTTCCGGCATCAGGAATTGCGCTGCTGTCCTTAACTGAAGCGAATGCTGAAGGGGCCACCAAAGCGGACGCTCCGGCCCAAGCCGCCTTTTTTAGAAAATCTCTACGATTGGTCACGACGTGTACTAATTATTATTACGCTGCAAATATATGCATTTTTATTAAATAAACAATAATTAATAAATTATTTTAGTAATATAACAACAATTAAAGATTAAATTCACTAATACCGACACGAGCACAGAGCAAAGGGCGCCAGTTTATAATTATCTTTATGCAATAGGCTTTATTTAATAAATTATTTAATTATCTTTGTAAACGTCACTTAAACATGAAAGGATATGAACCAGCAATTCTTGAAAGAAATAGAAAAGGGATCCAAAAGCGCTCTTGTCAAAAAGAGAATCATCACTCATTATATATATAATGGAAGCTCCACTATCCCCGACCTCTCGAAAGAGCTGGATTTGAGCGTACCGACCGTCACTAAATTCATTGGCGAAATGTGTGACGAGGGCTATATCAATGATTATGGCAAATTGGAAACGAGCGGCGGGCGACACCCGAACCTTTATGGCTTGAATCCGGAATCCGGCTACTTCCTGGGCGTAGACATCAAGAGATTTTCAGTCAATATCGGCCTTATCAACTTCAAAGGCGACATGGTCGAACTGAAAATGAACATCCCCTACAATTTCGAGAATTCAATCAAAGGCATGAATGAATTATGCAAGTTGATTCTCAATTTCATAAAAAAGCTCACCATCAACAAAGAGAAAATCCTGAATATCAATGTCAATGTGTCCGGTCGGGTAAACCCGGAATCAGGATACAGTTTCAGCCAATTCAATTTCGAGGAAAGGCCGCTGTCTGAAGTCCTTTCCGAAAAACTTGGCTACAAGGTCACTATAGACAATGACACCCGCGCCATGACTTATGGAGAATTCCTGCAAGGCTGCGTAAAGGGTGAAAGAGACATTCTTTTCATAAACGTAAGCTGGGGACTAGGAATAGGCATAATAATAGACGGCAAAGTATATACCGGGAAATCAGGTTTTTCCGGAGAATTCGGACACGTAAGTGCTTATGACAATGAAATCATGTGCCATTGCGGAAAAAAAGGATGCCTGGAAACCGAAGCGTCCGGCTCAGCCCTTCACCGTATCCTGCTTGAACGCATCCATAACGGCGAGAGTTCCATATTGTCATCAAGAATCGCAGCCGGAGAAGAACCGGTCACTCTAGAAGAGATAGTGGAAGCCGTCAACAAAGAGGACCTTCTCTGTATTGAAATCGTGGAAGAAATCGGCCAGAAACTGGGAAAACAGATTGCAGGACTGATCAATATTTTCAACCCGGAATTGGTAATTATCGGCGGAACATTGTCACTGACAGGCGATTACATCACCCAGCCCATAAAAACAGCCGTGCGCAAATACTCCCTGAACCTGGTCAACAAGGATTCAGCGATAGTTACTTCCAAACTAAAAGACAGGGCCGGAATCGTCGGCGCATGCATGCTGGCACGCAGCAGAATGTTTGAAATCTAAAAAAACTGACAATGATATCAACACGAAAAATCCTACTTGGCGCTTTGATGACGATGGCGACTTTCTGTGTCGCCGCGGCTCAGCAGGCCAATGTATTTTATCCGGCTTTTCCTGTGCTTACGGGGCGGTCACATAACATCGTGAGCGAAATATGCATTGACGGAAAACGCGGAAGCACATTGGATTACGTGGAAGTGGAGCTGGACGGGATCGACCGGAAGGCCGTGAGGAACGTGAAACTGATGTATACGGGCACCACTTCCGTAATTCCTTCACGCACAACATCTTTCGTCATAAGCGACCGGGTGAGGATGTATGGAGGCGGACAGAAATTGTGGTGTCATCCGGATTTCGCCATTGAGATAAGCAAGACTCGGATAAAGGGCGGGAAGGCGTATCTGCCGTGCGGAAAGGCACTCGTCGACGGGCCGAACTACATGTATGTCAGCATGGAGATCGCCGCGGAGAAAGTGGATTTGTCAATGCCGTTCAAGGCTGATGTCCAGGCGATTTCGGTGGACGGAAAGCAGGTGGACATTGAAAAGGACGGAAACGCCGTCAGGCATCTTGGGACCTCGGTTAGACAGGCCGGCGACGACGGAAGCGACTCTTATAGGATTCCGGGGCTCGTCACCACGAAAAAAGGAACATTGATAGCCGTTTATGACGTCAGATACGACTCAAGCCAGGATTTGCAATGCAACATTGACATTGGCGCAAGCCGAAGCATTGACGCCGGCCGTACTTGGGAGAAGATGCGCGTGGTCATGGATTTGGGCGAATGGGGCGGCCTTCCGCAGGCGCAGAACGGCATCGGGGATCCGGCGGTGCTGGTGGACGAGGAGACCGGCGAAATTTTCGTGATTGCTGTCTGGACGCACGGAATTGGCGGCCGGAGAGCCTGGTCCGGCGTGAAACAGGGCATGACGCCTGAGGAGACGGCGCAGCTGATGATCTGCAGCAGCAAGGATGACGGCAAGACTTGGTCCGAGCCGGTGAATATCACGTCGCAGATCAAGCAGCCGGAATGGTATATGACGCTGCAGGGCCCTGGACGCGGCATCACCATGCATGACGGGACATTGGTATTCCCGATACAATATATCGGGACAGACAGGATTCCGAATGCGGGCATCATTTACAGCAAGGACCATGGCAAGACCTGGCACATACACAACCACGCTTACACCAATACTACCGAGGCGCAGGTGGCAGAGGTGAGTCCGGGCGTGCTGATGCTGAACATGAGGGATAACCGGAAAACCGGCAGAAGGGTCTGCACCACGACCAACCTCGGAAAAACGTGGACCGAGCATCCGTCAAGCGGCCATCTTGTCGAGCCGGTGTGCATGGCCAGCCTGATAAGTGTTCCGGCCGATGACAATGTTTTCGGAAGGGATATCCTGCTTTTCTCGAATCCGGCGACCACGGAGGGCAGACACCACATGACCATAAAGGCCAGCCTTGACGGCGGCAACACATGGCTTGAGGCGAATTCCCTGCTGCTTGACGAGGAGGAACTCTGGGGTTATTCATGCATGAGCATGATCGACAATGAGACTGTAGGCATCCTCTACGAGGGCAGCACTTCGCAGCTCGTGTTCCAGGCAATCAAGTTAAAAGAGCTGATCCGGGAGATGTAATCACGGCAGACACCCACCCAGCAGTCGTGGAGCATAAGTCTCTGTCTCATAACGTATTAGTCATTTTCAGAGTTGACGAAACAGCAACTCTGAAAATGACTAACTTATTATATGACAGTTATTTACGCACCACACCAAAAAAGACCACACAAAAGCTAAAGCCCAGACAGCCAAGTTAAAAGACAGAGCCGGAATCGCCGGCGCATGCATGCTGGCCCGCAGCCGAATGTTTAAAATCTGAAAATTTAACAAACCTGTTTTAAACAAGGTTGTTAAATTTTGGAGAAATTTGATATCTCTGCAGAAAACATAGATGCTATAGCTGAAACGATGCGTATGGAAAACTCGGTAGGATTACTTACCCAGCAGCGATTTCGCATTTGCGATGGCCTCTGGGGTAACTTTGGAGCCGCTCAGGATGCGGGCCACCTCCATGAGGCGCTCTTCGCCGGAGATACGGCGGATGGAAGTGACGGCACGGTCGTCAGGCTCAAATGTCTTGGTGACAATGTAATGCGCATCGCCTTTGGCGGCCACCTGAGGAAGATGAGTTATCGCGAATACCTGCATGTAATCGCCCATGCTGCAGATCATTTCGCCCATCTTGTCAGCCACGCTGCCGGAAACACCGGTATCGATTTCATCGAAAATCATTGACGGCATATTCGTATAGCGAGCCATCATCGCCTTGAGACACAGCATAATACGGGACATTTCACCGCCGGACGCGCACTTGGCGACATCGACAGGATTCTTGCCGGTGGACGAAAAACGGAAAAGAATCGAATCCGAGCCGGACGGTCCCTGCTGCGAAGGTTCGAGGACCACGTCGAAAACGGCCCTGTCCAGTTCCAGCGAACGGATTGAACGGCAAATGGCATCCGCGAACTCCGGAGCAGCTTTCGCACGGGCATCATGAAGACGCACACAAGCCTCATCCAAAACAGCTTCTGCTGCCGCAATGCGCTTCTGCAGTTCCGACTTCCGCGCCTCCAGCACAGAAGTATCGGCCAATGCCTCCGAAAGTTTATCCCTCAATGCTATAAGTTCGTCAATGCCGGAGCACGAATGCTTCTTCATAAGGTCATAAAGCATTGACAATCTGTCATCCACCTCATGAAGCCTGTCATTGGAAACATCCGTCCGGGACTCCAGTTCAGACACCTCGGAAAGGATATCGTCCAGTTCCAGACGGGAAGACTCTATGCGTCCGGACAATGCCGATGCAGCCGGAACGTAAGCGGAAATCTTGTCCAGAAGCTTCGATGATTCCTTCAGGATAAAATCAAGCGAAGGCCTCTCATCCTGTCCGTCATCAGCAGACGGATTAAAGTAATTCTCTATCTGATAAAGACTTGACTTGATTTCCTCGGCATTCGCCAGCTGTTTCTGTTCAGTTTCAAGCTCCTCCAGCTCGCCCTCTTTAAGTTTGGCGGCTTCAAGCTGTGAATATTGGGCCTGATTATAATCCTGCTCCGCATTCATCTTGGCCAATGTCTCCGTAACGGAAGCCAGTTCGGATTTCAGACCGGTCAGTTCCGTCCAAGCCTCACGGCATGAGGAAAGGAGAGCGGCATCATCAGCGAAATGGTCCAGCATTGACATCTGGAAAGCCTTGTCCCTGAGCAACATCGTCTCATGCTGGGAGTGGATGTCGATCAGTCGTGAGGACAACGCAGAAAGTACTTTGAGCGGCGCCGGGGAATCATTGACAAACGAACGCGAACGCCCGGAAGCATTGATCACGCGCCTGATTATCAGTTCATCAGAATCGTAGTCGATCTCATTTTCGTCCAGAAGGGCACGTATGCTGCCGTCCTCATCCTTGAGATCGAACACGGCCTCGACCACGCATGTGTCACCCGACGCACCGATAGCCGAAGCATCCGCCTTGGAACCGAGCACAAGAGACAACGCACCGAGAATAATGGACTTTCCGGCGCCTGTCTGACCAGTAATAATGACTAGACCCGCAGGAAATTCAATATCCAGCGAGTCTATCAGTACATAGTTCTTTATGTGCAGTTCCTTCAGCATGGCCAGATTTTACTCGGCAGCCGGTTTTTTGCCAGGACGAGCCTCCTCAGCAGCAGGCTGCTCCTGATCGTGCTTTGCCATCCTGTATGTGAGTTCATCGTTCTGGAACTCTGCAACTGCTACGAGAACAGGTTTAGGCTGTCTCTCATAATATTTCGAAATCTCAATCTGCTCACGATTCTCGAAAACCTCGTCCATAGAATCGCGGTCATTCTTGAAATCCTCAAGTTTCTTGTTCAATTCCTTCTTCTCGGCGAGAGCAATCTGATTTGCCCTCTTGTACAGAATCACTACGGTCTCATAAATGTTTCCGGTAGGGGCTGCAAGATATTTCACATCCCTGGTAATAGTGTTCTGAGGTACGTTCTTCTTATCCATTTTATTCAATATTATAATCCTGGGCATCTGCCCGCATGGCCATTCCAAGGCCTCTGATTATATATACTTTACCGGTCGCGGCAAAGTTTCATTATTTTTCAATCTGTTTTTTCGAAACCTTCTCAGCAGACTTTCTCTCCTTCTCGAAAGCCTTCTCCTTCTCCGTCACCTGCTCATCCGTCCCCACATACTTGCCCAATGCACGCTGTGCCCTGGCATACAATGTTTTGAGTTCCTTCGTATAAGGCGACTCCTGAATCTCTCCGATAAAGTTAAGGTAATCATCAATGAAGGTCATATAGCGCTCCTTCTGCTTCGAAGCGACACTCAACTGCGCATACTTATATGAAGACTTGGCAATATAATAGAGGATATCCTCACGATAAATATTGTCGGCATTGTCCTTCAACGTATTCCTAAACGCGACCCTGGCTGCCTTGTAATCCTCCATATTGTAATAGAGCTTCGCAGCCTCATAGGCCTTGCGGTCCAGTCGCTGATTCAGGTCCTTCAGCATCGCATCGCACTCGTCCTTGTGGGAATCATTGCCGTAATCCTTTCTGTACTCGGCGATTGCATTGATTGCCAACTTCGTAGGAGTCTGGTCGAGTTCGTATCTCAATGTCGACTTGTACAGACAGTCGAGTCTGAGGAAACGGGCCTCTTCAGCGAACGGGCTGCGCGGGAAATTCGACACGAAACGCGAGAAATTCGCCTCTGCCGTGATATAATCCTTGAACTTATAATTGCTCAATCCCCAATAGTATTGAACGGTATCATCCTTCTCCGTACCATCCGTGAGCACCGACATTGACTCGAACAGCGACGCCGCCTTCTGGTATTTTCCCTTGTCGAAATACTGGAACGCCGCCTTATATTTGGCATCCACATCGTTGCTGGACAGCAGCGTGTCATACTGCGATTTGCAGGAGACCGCCGCCAGCAGAGCGACTGCGCCCCAGACTACTTTTCTGAATGAATTCATTTCTTTCAATTATTTATGCGCGTTAAGGAATTTCTCCACGTCAAGTGCCGCCCGACAGCCTGATCCGGCAGCCGTAACTGCCTGTCTGTAAAGCGGATCCTGAACATCACCGGCAGCGAAAACACCCTCAACATCCGTCTCGGAAGTCTTGCCTTGCGTGATGATGTAACCGTTTTCATCGATGGAAACCCACTCCTTGAAAAGGTCTGAATTAGGGTGATGCCCGATGCCGAGGAAAAATCCGTCGATTGCAATATCAAAAACCTTACCATCTTTTCTCAGAAGACGCGCTCCGGTAACTCCCGACTCGTCCCCGAGAATTTCCTGCGTATTGCAATTCCACAATACCTCTATATTAGGGGTATTCAAAACACGCTCCTGCATGGCCTTCGACGCACGGAAAACATCACGGCGCACAATCATATAGACCTTGCTGCAAAGCCCGGCAAGATATGTCGCCTCCTCGCATGCCGTATCGCCGCCGCCGACCACGGCAACAACCTTCTTCCTATAGAAGAATCCGTCGCAAGTCGCGCACGCCGACACTCCGAGCCCCTTGAATTTCTGCTCCGACGGCAAGCCCAGATACTTCGCTGTCGCGCCGGTAGCTATTATCAATGCCTCCGCGACCAGTTCCCTGTCATTGTCGTCGACCAGCTTGAAAGGCCTGGAGGAGAGATCTGCTGACGCAATGCGGCCGGAACGGATTTCCGCTCCGAACCTTGCTGCCTGTGCTTTCATCGAAGCCATCAGCATATTGGCATCCACGCCATTTTCGAAACCCGGATAGTTTTCCACCATCGTAGTGGTGGTCAGCTGTCCGCCCGGCTCCATTCCCTCATAAAGGACAGTCTGGATTCCGGCTCTTCCCGTATAGGTCGCTGCCGTGTAACCGGCTGGACCTGAACCTATTATAAGACACTTTATATTTTCCATCGCTTATTGTTTCTTTTTGGTTGCGGTTTTCGACGGCTTGGCAGTCTTGGAAGACTTGGCCGACTTTCCGGATTTGGATTTGGAGAGCTTTATCGCCTGCTGCACCTTGGCCTTGCGGGCAGCCTTGTCTCCCTCTCCGGCAGCCGGTTTCGGAGCCCTGACCTTGACAGGTTTCTCACTGACAGGCTTCTCATTGACAGGCATCTCGCCAACCGGCCCGGCATTGGACTCTACCGTCCTAGCTTCTTCAGAAAACGGCTTAGCCTCCCAAGCATTGTCCCCGGACGGACGTCTGGAGAATCCTGGGCGGGAGCCTCTTCCTGTTCGCGGAGAGTCACTGCCTTCGCGCCTTGTCCTCGGGCGCTCGCTGTCACCGAATCTTCTTGCCGGACGCTCGTTTTCATTGTCCTGAAACTTCCTGCGCCTGGGAGAATCCTCCTCGGATGCGTCACGGTAGCTTTTGCGCGAACCTACTGGACGCTTGTCGCCGAACTCGGAATTGCGATTGTCCCCGAACTCGGAATTACGCTTGTCGCCGAAGCGGCCGCCGCGTCTGTCGCCGTCCTTCTTGCGGGTGGTCTTGTCGAACACCTTCGCCGCCGGGCGACGCTCCTCGTATTGTCCAGGAATATCCTCGTAGTGGCTCAGCCTGTCTTCATTGCCAGTCTCAACCAATTCATAATCAAGGAGTTTCTGCTCCAGATTAGTAGATTTCACGCGGATTTTCACAGGGTCGCCGAGGTTATAGATGACGCCGGTACGCTTGCCCACGATGCGGTAATGTTCCTGGTCGAACTCGAAGAAATCGGACTGGATATCGCGGAGTGCGACCATTCCTTCAATCTTGGTCGGCTCGATTTCCACGTACATTCCCCATTCGGTAAGACCTGAGATATGGCCATCGTACTCGCCGCCGACCTTATCCTGCATAAATTCCACGAGCTTGTATTTCGTGCTGGACCTTTCTGCCTCAGCAGCAATCACTTCCCTTTCAGAAGCATGTTTACACTGGTCCTCGTAATATGCCTTGCTCTGCGAATCTGCACCATCAAGATACATCTGCAGAAGCCTGTGCACCATGGTGTCCGGATAACGGCGGATAGGCGATGTGAAATGCGTGTAGAACTTGAATCCCAGACCATAATGGCCGATATTGTCAGTGCTGTAACATGCCTTCGCCATTGAGCGCAGCGCCAGGATCTCGATCGCGCTGAATTCCGGTTTGTCCTTCGCTTCCGCGAGGAGTCCGTTCAATGCCTTGGCGAGTTTCCTCCCGTCTTCGGCTTCTTCCAGCTTATATCCGAAATTGCCGGCGAACTTGCGGAGTCCGTCGACTTTTTCCAGATTAGGCACGTCGTGAATACGATAGACGAATGTCTTGGCAGTCTTCTTCGCCACGCCGTTCATCTTTCCGCCGGTAGCGATAAACTCTGCTACTGAGCGGTTTGCAAGAAGCATGAACTCCTCGATGAGCCAGTTGGCTTCCTTGGAAATCTTCTGATAGACACGTACCGGACGACCTTTTTCATCGACTTCCACCTTCATTTCCGGCCTGTCGAAGCTGATGGCGCCCGCAGCGAATCTACGTTTACGGAGAACTGATGCCAGCTTGTGCAATGTCAATACGGCTTCCTTGAGTTCGCGCGGAATGACGCATCCCTCGTAAACGCCCTCGCCCATCATTGCCTCGGAACGGCCTGCAGCTTTGAATTCAGCGAACGAATCCCCCGACGGGACCTCGACATTGTTTTCCGGCGCCTCGACTTCAGCATTGGCCTGAGCCTCTTTCGCACGGCGCTCAGCCGCTTCCGGCGAAGCTTCGAGAATCGGGTCCTTCACCGCCGAATGGATGCCGTCGGTACCGCCCCTGAGCTCCATGTCGAGAGCCTTTTCGCCATTGTCAATTATCTGCTGTGCAGTCTCATACGCGAATCTGTAGTCGGATTTTATTACCGTCCTGCCGAACCATGTACTCTGGATCCCGGCGAGCGGAGAGAGTTCGAAAACAGCCGAGAATGTGAGTTTTTCCTCGTTCGGACGAAGCGAGCAGAGCTTGTTGGAAAGCTTTTCCGGGAGCATCGGCACCGTGCGGTCTACCAGATAAACGGATGTGCCGCGGGACTGTGCTTCCTTGTCGACTACGGAACCAGGTGTGACATAATAAGATACGTCCGCGATATGCACGCCGACTTCATAGTTCCCGTTGCTGAGTTTCTTAAACGAAAGCGCGTCATCGAAGTCCTTGGCGTCTTCAGGGTCAATCGTGAATGTCAATGTGTCCCTGAAGTCCTTACGTCCTTTAAGGTCCTCAGCTGTAATCTTTTCCGATATGTTGTCAGCGGCGTTTTCCACTTCAGGCTCGAACCTGTAAGGCAGGCCGTATTCCGCCAGGATGGAGTGCATCTCGGTGTCGTTTTCGCCCGGCTCGCCAAGCACGTCGACCAGATGTCCCTTCGGATTAGGTTCTCCCCTGTCCCAGCTGTCGACCAGCGCCGCCACTTTCAGACCGCTGCGCACTTTCAATTCCTGCCCGACGCCGTCGACTGTTTCAATGACTCCTGCCACGGAAAATTCCCCGTCGCCGAGTTTCTTCAAGTATCCGGTTTCAGGCACGGCGCTCTTCCTGCGATGAACCGGCGTTCCGTTTTCGTCAGTTATGTCAATGCTGATGTCGTATGGCATGACTCTGCTCTGCATGAGCACCCATGCCTGGTTCCCGACCACGTGGAGTATGCCGACAAAAGGCTTGCGAGATCTTTCAACTATCTCTGTAACAATGCCTTCCTGTCTTCTGGTTTCTGTCTTTTCTTTCGTTATCGAGACTTTGACAATGTCGCCGTTCAGGGCGCCCTTGGTCTTGCCCTGTCTTACGTAGACATCATCTTCCATGTCCTCGACCTTGACGAAGACGAATCCGTCCCGTGTCATCTGGACAGTGCCAGTGTACACAGGATAGTCCTTCTTCTTGTCATCATCTTCCTTGCGGCCTTTTTTAAAGAAGCTGCCGCCATTTCGCCCGGCCCCACGTCCGGTGCTTTTCCTTCTTGAATCTTCGTGCCCGCGATTACCGCCTTTACGTCCTCGTCTGTCAAATGCCATGATGTGTTTATATTTACCAATGCAGGTTTCGCCAGTTACAACTTGCTGAATTTCCGTGCAAATTTGAGGGGTGTCACCAATTCGAAGGCTATCAGCCCCTCGCGCTATTTGTGCACGTTACCCCCCTCCTAAATCCCTCCCCTCGGGGTAGGGACTTGCCGTCGCCCTCGCGGGCTTCAACAGCGGAATTTCGCAAGTGCGAAACCTAAGTTATTTAATCCTACAAATTTAAGAATAAAACGCCAATATTCCTTGCTTTCATCTGTTTATCATGGGTTGATTTTTCTGTGGCTGCCCCTCGACTTGCCGGCGCACCCCCGCGGAAACGTGGCGGGACGCGGCCACGCCCAATTTTGTAACTCATTGATAATCAAGCACCATTCAGAGGCGAGCGTGGAAACGCAGACATTTTTTTGCCACGTTTCCACGCCCCGTTTTATAAATCATTGATAATCAATACTGTTTCAAAGCAAGGCGTGGCCGCGTCCCGCCAGGGCAATCTAGGGACACTGATCCAGCGGTCTTGGGTAACCCTGGAGACGCTTATGGATAGTCCTCGGCAGCCCCGCGGACGGTCACCCCTGAAATATTTTCTCCGGAAACTTGATAATTAGACACTTAAACACTATCTTGCTGAAAATTATCACGAAAATGAAATATTGCCCTAACTGCGGAAAACCTGTGGAAGACGGAACCAAGTTCTGTCCTGAATGCGGCGCCTCGCTCCAGCCGGAACCAAGGAAACCTTCGAACATCAACAATGAAGACAGATGGTTAGTCACATTGCTGCTGAGCATTCTTGTCGGCAGCCTCGGCGTGCATCGTTTTTATACCGGAAATGTCGTCACTGGAGTTTTGATGCTCCTGACATGTGGCGGCTGCGGAGTCTGGACCATCATTGACATAGTCATGATTGCCGGGAACACGTATCGCGACGGCGACGGTAACACTTTGAAATAACAAACAAAACAAACACAAGACAATGAAGCTGGACGACAGCGCTGTGCAGGCAAGCAATGATGCGACGTTCTTGTTCTAAAACAATCATCCTGGCAGCTGCTGCAATACTGCTGTCAGGACTATTTCTATATATCTACGCCACAACCAATCCGGAATCCAGCCGTCTGTTTCCCAAATGCATTTTCCTGCAGCTGACAGGCTTACGTTGTCCAGGTTGCGGCTCGCAGCGCGTCGTCCACTCCCTTCTGAACGGTGACATCGCTGCCGCGTTCAGGTACAATGCTTGCCTGGTGCTGATGATTCCGTATGTCTCGGTGCTGGCATTCGCGACCTTCTTCAAGAACCGCGTGCCCGGGCTCTACAATGCGCTCTGCCATCCAGCCGTCATCGTGGCAATACTCGTACTTACGATTCTCTGGTGGATTTTCCGCAATGTCTTCGGATGGTAAAATCCTGATTCAGCATATTTTACAACTTACGGTTCGCATAATTCGCGATACAATCCGGAATCTGGATTTCGTAGTCGGAGTCGTCAAGCAGCGGCGATGTCAGCAGCATGTCGGCAGTCGTACGGTTCGTGGCGAACGCAATGTTATAAAGAGACGCAAGCCGGGACAATGCCGACACATCATTCTGATGTCCCTGGACAATGAGGTTGTCGCAGAAGAAAATCAGCATGTCAATCCTGCGTTCGGCAATCATTGCACCGATTTGCTGGTCACCGCCGAGTGGTCCTGACAGCAGCCTGGTAACCTTGCCTCTGAACGGAAACTTTTCCCCGCCGTCGATTTCTACCGATATCTCTTCAATGAGACGTCCGGTGGTTCCGGTAGCATACAGGTTGTGCTTCGAAAGCATTGACGCATTGAACTTTACCCATGAAATAAGCTCTTCCTTCCTGCCGTCATGCGCCACAAGCGCGATATTCAATTTCTTCATAATTATTCCTCCGAGTAATCCTTAAAAAATAACTTGATAATCTTTGCTCGTCTTTTCGGTCTATATTTCTTTTCTCATCAGTCGTGTACGCCCAGTACACTCCTTCTTCGAAAAGGAATCTATCCTCGAAAATACTTCACAAATCTTTACCAACTTATTTTTTCATGCTTACCAAACAAAATTTTTCCGCTTCAAAATTCATGCAATTCGACGAAGGCAGACACACAAAAAAACAGACCTCGGAAAGAAGTCTGCTTTTTGGAGGGTGAACGGTGGGGCTCGAACCCACGACAACCAGAACCACAATCTGGCGCTCTACCAACTGAACTACGCTCACCATGTTTAGGATTGCAAAGGTAATGATATTTTTTTAATCCGCAAGGGGTTGGTGTTGTTTTTTGCAAATAA
>OHCP01000418.1_pt1 | contig 15983 bp, 8 predicted proteins | sample 1566811 | NCBI WGS metagenome assembly OHCP01 (sample SAMEA3879591, study PRJEB24766) | human gut metagenome | biome: human-associated habitat; feature: feces | place: USA | collected 1985/1987
TCGCGGCTTGCCTGCTGTTGCAACCGATGTCGGCGCAAATGCCGAAATGCTGAATGATCAAGGCGGAATTGTTGTGGCTGTCGGCGATGTCCGGGCTATGAAAGATGCTGTTTTGCGACTTGATGATTCCTCTATCCGAGAAAAAATGTCTTTATGGAACCTGAAAAAGGTTAAAGAACAATATGGAACAAAACAGGTTATGCGAATGCTGATTCGATCTTATGAAAAAGTTATGGAGAAAGGCACCAATGACGCTTTATGATTTTTTTCAAAAGGCATCTAATGCCTTGTACAGATTTTTTGCGTTTCCCGTGATCAGAGTGTCGTTGGGAAAGTGCGGAAAGCATGTCAGAGTAGCAAAAGGTCGGTTTTCGGGTATCAACAACGTTCAAATAGGCAACAACGTTTCTTTGGGAACAGGATTTACACTGTTATCATCTCGTGCAAAGATATATATCGGTGATGATGTTATGTTTGGCCCGGGAGTGACGGTTATAACAGGCGACCACCGCACAGATATTTTGGATCGCCCCATGATAACCGTAACAGACAGCGAAAAAAGCCCAGACAATGACAAAGATGTTGTCTTTGAAGGGGATAACTGGGTAGGTGCAAACGCAATTATACTCAAAGGCGTAACAGTCGGGAAAGGTTCTGTCATCTCTGCCGGTGCTGTTGTTACACATAACGTTCCTCCTTATGCGATCGTCGGCGGCGTGCCGGCAAAGGTTATTAAAAGCAGGCTTGAACATTTCAAAAATTGTCAGTTGAGGGAGGCTGTGTATGCAAAGACACGAAATTAAACCATCTTTGGTTTTTTATATAGATACTATGCAAAAGGGCGGAGCAAACAGAGTAATGGCTATTTTGGCAAATTATTTTGCTGAATGTCAGTACGATGTTTGGTTAATTAACGATTCTATTTGCAATGATGCAGACTGTGAATATCAAGTAGATGAGCGTATTCATAGAGAGGTTCTTAACATCAATAAAAAAAGCACACTATTATCAAATTTTTTTAGGATAAAAAAAATAAGGTCGCTGTTAAAAGAAAAAAACATAGGTGCGGCGGTCTCTTTCATGGGACCTCCGAATGTACGGCTTTTGATTGCGGGAATTGGGTTAAAGTGTAAAAGAATAGTGTCTGTAAGAAATGACCCCAACATTGAGTATGGTGCCTCTGCTTTTGCAAAACGCATTACAGAGTTGATTTTTTCGTTTGCCAGTGCTTGTGTATTTCAAACGCAGGACGCGGAAAACTATTTTTCTAAGAAAATCCGAAAAAAATCCAAGGTTATTTTGAACCCGGTTCATCCCGGCTTTTTTCAGATCAAACGTAATCGGGAAACGTGTAATATTGTTACAGTAGGAAGACTATTCGAACAGAAGAACCATAAATTATTGATCGACTCTTTTAACTTAATACAGGAAAAAATTCCGAACGATAAATTAATTATCTATGGAGAAGGACCGTTGAGAAAAGACTTGGAACAATATGTGCTCGAACTTGGACTTTCAAATCGGGTTCTTTTGCCTGGACAAATATCAAACGTGGCTGATGTGCTGGCAAATGCCTCTGTATTTGTCCTTTCTTCAGATTATGAGGGATTGCCAAATGCACTGATGGAGGCAATGGTTGTCGGTGTTCCTGTAATTTCAACGGATTGTCCGTGTGGTGGTCCGAGAAGTATAATTCAAAATTCGTCGCAAGGTGTACTGGTACCATGTGGAGATGCACAACTGATGGCAAATGCTCTTTTGGATTTATTATCTAATAAAAAACGCCAAGATTATATGAGTATTCATGAGCGTGAAAGAGCAAAACAATTTCATACGAAGGTTATTTGTGCAGAGTGGGAAAAATTCATTATTGATGTTTATTTTGGCATGAATAATCCTTGAGAGAGGATATCGATAAATGTACATTTATTCTTGGATTTTTTATATCTCTTTGGCGTGTCTGTCTGTTGCTTTGGTTAGAAGATCTTGTTTAAGCAAACCTACTGTATTAGTGTGCGGCAAAAAGCTTTCAATCCCGATAAACACAAGTATGATATTTTTGTTTTTGATACTTTTGTTTTTCGCTGTGATGAGAAAAATTGAGCCCGGTATAGGTGGAACGGATGCGTATGAGTATTTGAAAAAAATCGATAGTGCTGATATCTCATACAGTTCTTATTTTGATGAATTGCGAATGAAAAGCCTTTTAAAAACTGGTGAACCGCTATTCAAACTTCTTATAATTTTGTGTAATAAACTTCCTCATAGTCACACGGCTTTCCTTTTAATTGTTTATTCGACTATCATTTATTGCTTCTTGCGTTTTATTCGCAAATTCTACGACAAAACGCTGAGTTTATTCCCGATATTACTGCTTGTATGTTATTTTCTGAGCAGTTTCAACATATTGAGATCCTGGTTGAGTGTAGCGCTCTGCTTGATTTCTTTCAATCTCATAGCAGATAAAAAATACATCAAATCAATTGCTTTAATATTGATTGCTTCACTAATTCACTATGTGGGTTTCTGCTTCTTGCTCGTATGGCTTTGTTGTTTGCTTTATGATAAAAAACCTCGGTTGTTCAGCAGAAGAAGCTTGTTGATTTTTTGCGTTGGAATTAATGTTCTTACATTTGCCTGTCAGTCAGTGTTTATAAATTTCTTTACGGATACGAAGTATTCATCTTATATGGGCTTGCTTAATACCGTATCGATAATAGGACATATTCCTACAATACTCATTTGTTTTTATTCCATATGGCTTTTTGACAAGTACAAAGATAGCGACGAAAATATCGCCAAATGCATTATTGCAATGACGGTAAATCTAAGTTTGATGTACACCACTATTTTCCTGATGGGGTGGAGAATTAGTGATTTCTTTGCTTTGATTCGAATGTATATGCTCTCCGTTTTTTTCTGCGATTTTAAAAGAAAAAAGTATGGGATAATTTATTCTGTTCCGTTATATCTTTTTGTTGTTGTGGTTTTTATTCAGCAAATGCTGTCGTTAAGAGAATCTTCGGGGGTTTTCCCGTATTTATTATCTTTTATATAAGGACTGAAAGATAATGCTTAAAAGAAATTGTGACTGAAGCATCAATTAAGTTATTAAACATGACAAAGTCTATGATACTTAAAGGCAGATAACCCCAATAGTTTTTTCGTTAAAATTAATTATTAAATATTACGAGGAAAAAAGTGAATATTTCAAAGTTGTTAACTTCTTTAAGAAGGTATGTGACAGAATCTTCGTATAGGTTTGGTATCAACACCTACATCGGTTTGAATAAAAAAATGAGTGACAAAGATTTTTTATTAAAATCATATACCGTTAAGTTTGGAAAAAAACTTGATTTGGTTTATCCTGAAACTTTTAATGAAAAACTTCAATGGCTAAAATTATATGATCGCAAACCCGAATATACCGTGATGGTGGACAAGTATAAGGCACGCGATTATATTGCAGAAAAAATCGGTGAGCGTTATCTCATTCCTCTTATCGGTGTGTGGGACAAGCCGGACGAAATAGATTTTGACGCATTGCCGAATCGGTTTGTGTTGAAATGCAATCACAATTCCGGGCTTGGAATGTGTATATGCAAGGATAAGTCAGTATTAAATATCAAAAATGTAAAAAAAGGATTGAAACGAGGTCTAAAACAAGATTATTACCTTACCGGTCGCGAGTGGCCATATAAAAACGTGCCGCGCAAAATCATAGCGGAACAATTTATGAAAAGCGATGAGAGCGGATTGACGGATTACAAAGTGCATTGCTTCAACGGCGAACCGAAGTTGATTCTTGTTTGCAAAGACAGGTTCTCTAAAACCGGACTTACCGAAGATTTTTTCTCCGAGCGATGGGAACATCTTGACATACGTCGTCCGACGCATCCGAATGCTTCGAACAAGACAGCAGAGCCCGAAGAGTTGTCGGAAATGCTGACGCTTGCAAGGAAACTTTCCGAAAATATTCCGTTTCTGCGAGTTGATTTTTATATAATTGAGCATAAAGTGTATTTTTCCGAACTGACTTTCTATCCCGCATCGGGATTTGAAAAATTTGTTCCGGAGGAGTGGGATTCAATTCTCGGCTCTTATTTGCAACTACCGGTTTCGTGAAAAAATGAGAATATTTATTGCAGTTAGGTATTAAATAAAATTTTTGAAAAGGAGATTCTCTATGAAGAAAAGCGCAATTTTGTCAAAAAATTTGGCATTGCTTTTGTGTTTATTGATGGTTGTGAGTATTTTGCCCATTGCCACCTTTGCCGCAAAAGTACCTATGCCGACGGGAATGACCAAAATATCTGACGAAGAACAGACTTTGGCACCCGGAATCACACAGAACGAAGTTGCTTTTTACGATCAGAATAATCGTAAGCAACGTATGTTTCTTGTAACTGCCGATTTAAGTGTAGATACGGTATCGGTAGAAACAAGTTACTACAATGACCAAGGCTCGGTTTGGGGACTTCAAAGGCTGACCGATCAGGTCGCTGCCGCTGAAGCAAATCATGCCGGCGAAAACTACAAGGTAGTTGCGGGTATAAACGCCGCATTTTTCAACACATCGACGGGACAACCCGGCGGTGCATTCGCAATCAACGGTGAGGTACACTGTTCTGATGCGGAAGGTAACAGATATCCTTTCTTTGCAATTCTTAAAGACGGTACAGCCGTGATTGACCAAAAGAATACTTGGACAACTTATAAGGATCGGGTTGCAGAGGCTGTTCAGGGCTATCAGTTGATAGTTTGGAACGGTGAAAACCAATTGACGTATGATCCCGGTTCCACAGATCAGACTCAGAAAGTTTATCCTCGTACATGCCTCGGAATAACCGCTGACGGAAAGGTCGTTGCCATTCAGGTCGATTCTTCATATTCAAACTATGGTCTCAGCCTTTATCATGCCGCAGAATTGATGATTCAGGCAGGATGCGTTTCTGCTGTTCGTCTTGATGAGGGCGGTTCCTCTACATACGCGGCGCGCGAGGAGGGGTCAACGGAATTCCGTGTTCTTAATAATCCTGTTGACGGTCAGGAAAGAACCATCTCCAACGGTGTCATCTTTGTTACGACTGCGGCTCCGACAGGAGAATTTGATCATGCCACGATTACAAGTGATTATACACATTATGCGCCGAACACAAGTGCAACGTTTGCTGCAATAGGCGTTGATGCTACGAACGGCAAAGCCAACATCCCCGCAGAAGCTGCTTGGGCATTATCCGATGACAGTTTCGGAACGATTGATCAAAACGGCGTGTTTACATCAAACGGAAAACTCGGAGATGTTACTGTAAATTTGATTTACAATGGCAAATCTGTGGGCAGTAAAACGATTGCTGTCGTAAATCCCGCTCACATTGCATTTTCGAGCAGTTCCACCGTGTTGCCGTATGGCGCTTCGTTAGATCTTGAGGTTGATGCAACTTACGGTTATTACAGCGTATATGTGGATGAGAATTGTTTTGAACTTACATCTTCCGTGGCTGCAGCCGGAACGCTTACTGGCTTGAAGTTCACAGCAGCAGAAGAAAGTTCGATTCTTTCAACTGTCATCTATGCTGAATATAAGTATGCTGCCATAGAAAAAGCCCAGATAGAGATATCTTTTGGTAAAGGCTCTGATATTCTCTACGACTTTGAGAACGGTGATGTCTCCAATTGGCTCGGTAATGATGCTTGGGATAGTATTTCCGCACAGTATCCCGGAACAAAACCGTCAAGCGCATGGGTAGACCCCTGTGAGGCCGGTCTCCACTCCAATACATTCCTTGCAACAAAAGAAAACGGATATGTGAAAAACGGTGATTATTCACTTGGATTCACATTGGATGCTACTCAAAATACTTCCAGCGGCGGTTGGGGGTATACACATCTTGTCAATCTTGATATTATAAATAATTATAAATTGCTCCGAGATGTAGCGAACGGCAATACCGGCTGTCGCCTCGGTATGTGGATGTATGTTCCTGAAAATGCCGTTTTCATTTGCCCCCGTATTCTTTGGTCTAAGAGTACGGATGGCGGAACCACGTGGCAACGAGTGCACAGTAAGATAATGATGGGGTATAAAGAAGTTGCATACGATGGTATGACGGAAGCTCGTATTCCCGAAAGCGGATGGACATATGTTTATGCAGACATAACGGCTGCCGATCTTGCCGGATATATGCATGACATTACTCAAAGCGGTAAGAATAACATGTATCCCGCATTCCTTGAGTTTATTGTTCACTCAAACTGCAAATCCAATGAAAAAATCACATTTTTTATTGACGATATCACTCTTGATTACAGTTCTGTTGTGAGTGATCGCGATATGCCTGTCATCAGTGACATGAAAGTGAATTCGGGAACGATCGATGTAGCTGCTCTCGACGGTAACACGATAACGTCTAACAATGCAATGTTTATGGCAACGATTGCCGATGATACCAACAGCTCCGGTATAAATAATTCTACCGGATTGAATTATGCCACCGCACAGATATATGTTGATGGCAATCCTATCGGTACAACCGCATCTTCAAACAGAATGACTTCCGATGAAGTCGTTTTGACGAATGGCATTCATGACATTACATTTACTATTGCCGATAATGCCGGAAACCTTCAGAAAGTCACAAAACAGCTAACTGTTTCAGCTCCTGACAGTACTTATCCCACAATTACAGTTACCGGTCGTTCAAGTGACGGCGAAACGCCTAAGAATGGGTCTGTTTATTGGCTTGATTTTACTGCATCGGATGTTGAGAAAATCGGAAAGATAACAGCAACAGTTTATCTTAACGGTTCAAACAGTTTTGAATTTAACAATATTGCTACCTTGGCAGGCTTTGAATACAATGCTTCTTTTAACGAAAATACTCGCTTGCTCACACTTTCTGTTGAAAAGACCGGTATCGTATCTGCTTCCGGTTCTGCTGTTGTAGCATCAATTCCTGTGAGGGTTTGGACAAATTCAACAACCATTCCCGCAAATAACAATCCTGTAATCAACATCGTTTATGACGTAAAAGCAGGAACTGTTGATTATACGGATGATGTAAAGGTCTCTGACAATTTCATCGGTTCATTCACTTCTGTTAAAACCACTGTCGCTACAACGATACAGGGCGCAGGTGATAAGTCAACATATCACAAACATAACATTGTTGCGCTTGCGGACAAAGCCGCTACCTGCACGGAAGCGGGCTACACGGGAAGAACGTTCTGCGAAGTCTGCAACTCCGTTGTTGACTGGGGCACGACCATACCCGCAACGGGACATGAATATGAACTGATCGACGGACAGTTTGTCTGCAAAAAGTGCAGCGATGTATACGATGCAGGCTCGGGTCTTTTCGAAATGAACGGCACATATTACTATGCGGTCGGCGGAGTTCTTCAGACCGGTTGGATAGAAATTGACGGAGCATGGCATTATTTCGGCAAAGATTATGCGGCTGTTACGGGCGAGTATTACTACGCAAGCCGCGGCATAACCTATCAGTTTGATGAAACAGGAAAGACTGATGGTGTATGGCAGAAAACAAAATACGGCACAAGATTCTGGTACGGTCAATGGTACTATACCGCCAGAAACGAATATCAAAAACAATTTGTTGAGATTGACGGAAAGACATACAACTTTGATGTCAACGGTTATATGTGCACCGGAATTCACGCACTTTATGACGATTGGTCTTCGCTTATGAGAGGCGAGATGCAAGTTTGGGAGTTTGATGATGACGGATCATTGATTAAGCAGATTGCCGATAAAGGAATCGTTGACAATAAACGTGGTGGCTTGTATCTTATTGAAGAAGACGGCTATGTTCACGGCGGTACCGCACATCTTGTAAGTTACAACGGCGATCTGTATTTTGTATGCTATAGCGGAAAATTGAAACAGAACGGACATCAACAGATCACAGCTGCCAACAGCAATAATCTTGTAAAACCCGGCGTATATGAATTTGGCGCAGACGGAAAAATGCTTCCTTTGTTTACAGGCGTCAGCGCCGATGGAACCGGCACGCTGTATTATTATATAGAAGGTTCTGTTTGTTCCGGAGTTTACAATAGTGAATTGGTAGAAATCGATGGATCCGTTTATTTGGTTAAGTGGAGCGGTAAGGTTGCGGCAAATGAAACAAGAGTTGTTATTGCAGCGAAGACCAACGGTCTTGTTAATGCCGGCGTTCACAGCTTTGGTGCGGACGGAAAACTTATTCCCCCTGTAACCGAAGTGAAAGATAACGGAAACGGAATACTGTACTATTACAGAGACGACAAAATCGTAAGTGCCGAGTATGACAGTGAACTGGTAGAAATCAACGGTGCTATCTATTTGGTTAAATGGAGCGGTAAAGTAGCGGTAAACGAAACCTTGTATATTGCGAATTCAAAAGCAAACGGCTTGATGAAGTCCGGCTATTACAGTTTTGGTGCGGACGGAAAACTTATTCTTCCGTTCACCGGCGTGAAAGACGATGGAACCGGCACATTGTATTATTACGAGAATGGCAAAGTTCGTTCCGGCGTTTACAACAGTGAGTTGGTAGAGATAGGCGGTTTCATTTATTTTGTCAAGTGGAGCGGCAAGGTTGCTTCAAATGAATATCGAACCGTTACGGCAAAAATTTCTCACGGTCTTCTTCCCGACGGAAGATATTACTTCGGCGCAGACGGTAAACTTGTTTCTGAAAAATAAGTAAAAATCCCGCCCCTTTTGGGGTGGGAAACCGCACACGGTCAAAGCCTCCACGCGGCGTGCGGCGGGCAACGTATGCGCATAGGCGTATGCGGCAGATTTTGATCAAACAAAGTATGTAAATGCGGTAGCAGATGCTGTGCCGTTACATATGTTTCTCTCGGGAGAGTGTCAATGACAAGAAAAACAAAATTGATGATGAACTCGACATCATCGTTGATATATCAGGTTATTACGATTGTCTGCGGATTTATATTGCCTCGATTTTTCCTGTCTTTTTACGGGTCGGCAGTCAATGGTTTGGTGTCGTCCATAACTCAGTTTTTGGGATTTATTTCTCTTGCGGAATGCGGTGTCGGAGCCGTAGTACAATCGGCACTGTATAAACCATTGGCGAAAAACGATATGCAGGAAGTAAGTAAGATAGTCGTATCTGCAGATCGGTTTTTTAAGAAAATTGCGTATATTCTGTTGGGTTACACCGCGATTCTTATGGTGTTTTATCCGCTGATTACGCTGAATTCATTCGATTATCTGTCCACGCTGATTTTGATATTTGTTATCTCTATCAGCAGTTTTGCCCAGTACTATCTGGGAATGACTTATAAACTTCTGTTGAATGCGGATCAACTTGGATTTATTCAGTACAGTATTCACTCTGTTGCACTGATTCTGAATACCGTAAGTTGTATTTTGCTTATGAAGGCAGGCGCATCAATTCAGATCGTCAAACTGACTACCTCACTTATTTTCCTTGCACAACCTGTGCTTCTTTCTGTTATAGCAAAAAGAAAGTATAAGATCGATCACAAAATCCGGTTTACGGGCGAACCTATAAAGCAAAAGTGGAATGGGCTTGCGCAGCACATTGCAACTGTTGTACTCGGCAATACGGATACCGTCGTTCTGACGTTTTTATCCACACTTGAAAATGTGTCGGTTTATGCGGTGTATCATCTGGTCGTTAACGGTGTAAAGCAAATTGTAGTATCAATGACAAACGGAATGCAGGCAATGCTCGGAAATATGCTTGCAAAAAACGAAACAGACGAACTGAATCGATCTTTTTCGCATATTGAGTGGTTTTTGCATACATTGGTTACATTTGTTTTTTCTGTTACTGCAGCTTTGATAGTACCGTTTGTCCGCATTTATACCACAAATGTTTCCGACGCAAATTACATTGTTCCGGCTTTTGCTTACCTGATAACGATAGCACAGGCTTCATATTGTTTGCGACTTCCCTATAACATCATGGTTCTTGCCGCGGGGCATTACAAGCAAACGCAATGGAGTGCTATTATTGAAGCGGCTATCAATATTGTTGTTTCCGTGGTGCTCGTTTTCAACTTCGGATTGATAGGCGTTGCAATCGGTACTCTTGCGGCAATGGCGTACCGTACAGTTTATCTTGCATGGTATTTGTCACGCAATATTATTTATAGAAATCTCAGGTACTTCTTGAAACATATTTTAACCGATGCCGCTTGTGTGGCTTTGCTGTTCTGTGCTGTAAACGGTTTTTCAACGTTTTTTGCAATGAGATCTGTCAACTACGTTTCATGGGTCATTTTGGCGTTGAAAGTCGGGTGTACAGCATTGCTTTCCACCGTTGCGGTAAATGCGGTTCTTTACAGAAGAGAAGTTTTTGAGGTTGTTAAAAAGGCACGGCGACGGATAACACAAAAGTAGTTCGAACATTGCAACATATGACAACGCAACAAAATGTTAAGCATATTGTCAAGGTGTCGGAATCTCTTCGGATTATGATACAGTAAAGAAAGAGCATAAGGTGATAAGAAAATGCTGGCTTCAAATATAAATCTTGAAAACAAAACAATTCTTGTCACAGGCGCTGCCGGATTTATCGGTGCGAACCTTGTGACGGAGCTTCTGAATACCGTAAGCGGTGTAAATCTCATTGGACTTGACAATATGAATGACTACTACGATGTTTCCATCAAGGAATACCGTCTTGCCGAGATTGAAAAGCTTGCCGAGACCAAGCAGGGAAGCAAATGGACATTCATAAAAGGGAATCTCGCGGATAAGCCGCTCATTGAGAAAATCTTTACGGAATTCAACCCCGAAATCGTCGTGAATCTTGCGGCGCAGGCGGGCGTGCGTTATTCGATAACAAATCCGGATGTGTATATTGAGAGCAATCTCATCGGTTTTTACAACATTCTCGAAGCCTGCCGTAATTACCCGGTGGAACATCTCGTTTACGCTTCCTCTTCTTCGGTTTACGGTTCGAATAAAAAGGTGCCGTACTCGACAGACGACAAGGTAGACAACCCGGTTTCGCTTTACGCGGCAACCAAAAAGTCGAATGAGCTGCTCGCGCACGCTTATTCCAAGCTGTATAACATTCCGTCCACGGGACTTCGCTTCTTTACGGTCTACGGACCTGCCGGACGGCCCGATATGGCGTACTTCGGTTTTACAAACAAGCTCCTGAAGGGCGAGACAATTCAGATATTCAACTATGGTAACTGCAAACGCGATTTTACCTATGTGGACGATATTGTTGAAGGCATTAAGCGCGTTATGGAGCGCGCGCCCGAGAAAAAGAACGGCGATGACGGACTTCCGCTTCCGCCGTATCGCATATATAACATCGGCAACAGCAATCCCGAAAATCTGCTTGACTTCGTGACGATTTTACAGGAGGAGCTCATACGCGCCGAAGTTCTGCCATCTGATTACGATTTTGAGGCACACAAAAAACTCGTGCCTATGCAGGCAGGCGATGTGCCGGTCACTTATGCCGATACCTCGGCACTTGAAGCCGACACAGGATTTAAGCCGAATACGCCGCTCCGCACAGGCCTTCGCCGTTTCGCAGAGTGGTATAAGAAATTCTATCAGGTTTGATTGCCTTTCGCTTTTATGCAAGTTGCCATGGAGAAACACTCGTAGGGACAGCAAGAAAGCATATTCTCATTTCAAAATATTTATTTAGGAGAAAACGAATATGAAAATAGCAGTAGCGGGAACCGGCTATGTCGGTCTTTCCATGGCGATTCTTTTGGCACAGCACAATACGGTAAAGGCAGTCGATATCATCCCCGAGAAAGTGGAGTTGATCAACAACAGAAAGTCTCCCATTGTGGACAAGGAAATTGAAGAGTATCTTGCGACTAAGGAACTTGACCTTGAAGCGACCACCGACGGTGACAGCGCTTACCGAGACGCAGAGCTTGTCATCATCTCAACTCCGACCAACTATGACCCGTCAAAGAACTATTTTGACACAAGCTCGGTCGAAAGCGTAATAAAGCAGGTCATTGCGGTCAATCCGGATGCAGTAATGATAGTCAAGTCTACCGTTCCCGTAGGATTCACCGAGGGCGCAAGGGAAGAGTATTGCTGCGACAACATTCTGTTCAGCCCCGAATTCTTACGCGAAGGACGCGCACTGTACGATAACCTTTACCCGAGCCGTATCATTGTCGGTGTCCCGGTCAAGAACGCAAGACTTCATAAGGCTGCCGAAACCTTTGCCAATCTTCTCAAAGAGGGTGCAATCAAGGAAGATATTGAGGTTCGTTTCATGAACCCGACAGAAGCAGAGGCGGTCAAGCTGTTTGCAAATACATATCTTGCGCTCCGCGTATCGTATTTCAACGAACTTGATACATACGCACAGGTCAGAGGACTTGATACAAAGTCGATCATCGAGGGCGTCTGCCTTGATCCGCGTATCGGCAACCACTATAACAACCCGTCCTTTGGTTACGGCGGATACTGCCTCCCCAAGGATACCAAGCAGCTGCTTGCAAACTATAATGATGTGCCGCAGAATATCATTTCGGCAATTGTTGCGGCAAACGGTACACGAAAGGATTTCATAGCGGATCAGATCATTGCAAGAAATCCGAAGATTGTAGGTATATACCGTCTGACCATGAAAGCCGGTAGCGATAACTTCCGTCAATCATCCATACAGGGCGTTATGAAGCGCATCAAGGCGAAGGGGATTGAGGTCGTAATTTACGAGCCGACCATGAAAGAGAATAGCTTTTTCAACAGTCGCGTCATTCGGAATCTTGACGAATTTAAAGCCATGAGCGACGTTATTCTCGCCAACAGATATAACGATGATATTGCAGACGTGCTTGATAAGGTCTATACAAGGGACTTGTACTTCAGAGACTGACTAAGTATTCTTATATCCGCGCATATACTCGCCGACAGACGATATATAAATTCTAAATAAGGAGAAAAAACATGAAAAAAGGCAAAATTTCAACCCGAGTTTTGGTGTTCGTGGTTTGCGTAATGATGTTTGTGGGTATTGTGCCTATGGCAGCGTTTGCAGAATCCGAAACGGGTAGATTTTCCAACTCACAGCTCTCGCTTGTGCAGGATAAGCAGTCCACACTCGCAAGCGGAGTAACGCAGAACATCTATACTGTTTACGATAAAAACGGTAAACAGGTAAAGATGTTCGCAGCAACGATCGATATGTCGATCGATACCGTGAAATTGTTCACTTCCTATAAGGATATGGACAACACCTCTTATGGGCTTTCCAAACTTACCGAGCAGGTTGCGGCTTTTGAAGAGAAAGCGGCGGCAGGCGACGAGTATTACCACGGTACGGTAGTAGCGGGTATCAACGCCTCTTACTACAACATGACTACCGGTAAACCTTCCGGTGTATTTGTCATGAACGGTAACGATGTTACGGGAAATGACAAATCCGCATATTTTGCGGTGCTTAAAGACGGCACCGTTAAGATAGGCAAGGCGGATGAATATGCAAACGATAAAGGCAATATTCAGGAAGCGCTCGGTATCTACAAGATGCTTGTATTTGACGGAGAGATCGTACTCTCTGATGCGGATCAGAAAAGTACACAGAAATATCCCCGCCAGACCATAGGCATAACCGAGGATAACAAAGTTATTCTTCTTTCCGCTGACGGCAATCAGGAGCCCGCATCAATAGGCTTGACGCTTATGGAACAGGCACAGGTCATGCTTGACCTCGGCTGCAAATGGGCAGGTCATCTTGACGGCGGCGGTTCCATGACTTACGGCAGCAAACCCGAGGGCGAAGATTCATTTAAGATTGTAAACAAACCCTCCGACGGTTCGGAACGCAGTATATCTAACGGTCTTATCGTTGTTTCCACGGCGGTTGCATCCAAAGTGTTCGACCACGTTTCTTTTGACGTTGAAACCGAGTATGCAACTCCGGGAACGCCCGTTGCAGTCAGTGTCTCAGGCGTAAGTACAACCGGTCACGCGGCAGAAATTCCCGCGGATATTACTTACAATGTCGTAAACGGTACATATGAAAACGGTGTTTTGACAGCTACAGCTGTCGGCGATGTTGTACTGGCCGCTGTTTACAACGGCAATGAGGTTGGCTCTGTTACGATTCATGCCGTTGTTCCCGAAAAACTGGCGTTCAACAGCAGCGAAATGACGGTTCCTTTCGGTAAAACCGTTACTCTTAATCTGACAGCCACATACGGACTCAACGAAGTAAAAATCAAGGCAGGCGATATTCAGTTTACCCTTGATAACAATGGTATCGGTACAATCGACGGCTTTGAATTCACCGCTGGAAACGGCAGCGTTACCGCAAGTTCGATTACTGCAACGTTTGTGGGTACAACCGATGTGGTCGCAACTTCAAACATCGGACTCGGCAAAGGCTCTGAGGTTATATATGACTTTGAAGACGGAAACGTGAGCGACTTTGACCTCGGATATGGTAAATTCAACTATGTACTGCCTGAAGGCAAGGTATATCCCGTAACAGCGGCAACCGGCAAGGTCCACAGTGGTAACGGCGCTATGGCGCTCGATATTAACTACGGCAATTCGCTGGAATCCGGCTACATGATGACCGCGCTGGCATACTTGGGCAAAGAGCAGAAGTTTGAAAATGCTACCAAACTTGGCATGTGGATCTACATCTCTGACGAAGACGTTTCCTCATGGATCCGCTACACGGTATTCCCGCTCGAGCTCAACGATGACGGCGAATACGTCAAAGCAAGTGGTGTAATTACAAACACTTTGGCTGATGGTGTCGCTTCTACAACCGGCTTTGTGAACCAATATCAGGAACCGGGCTGGCATTACCTCTCCATCGATCTGAGCGCCTATAAAGGCTTGGATTTGCTTGGAAATTACTACATCGTTCAGTTCTACATTTCCGACCGTGATGGTGCGGATTATGATTACTGGTATAATCAGCACAAGTCTTACAACGGCAGATATGTAATGTATGTTGACGATATCACAGTTGACTATTCCGATGCGGTTGACGACCGCGAAGCACCCGTGTTCGGTGATGTGACTTATGCAACAGGTAGCATGTCTGATGCAGCGGTTCTGAACGGTCAGACCGTTTCCGAAAATGTTCTCAGCTTCGGTGTCAAGGTTGCCGACAATACTAAGAAGAACAATTTCACAGGTCTGAATATCGCTACTGCAAAGGCATATATCGACGGCGTTGAAACCGCCTGCACATATAAGGACGGTGTTATGTCACTTTCCGATGTAACTCTTGCAGACGGCATGCACCATGTCAAATTCTCGATCTGCGATAATCAGGGCAACTATGCTTCTGTTATTCGTGAAATAAATGTTCAGGCAAACTCGGGCAAGTCCACAATCAAGGTCGTAGCACACGATCCTTCTCTGGACAAGATCCTTCTCGGCTCTGTTTGGTATGCCGATATCGTTGCTACGGATATCGAAAAGGTTCAGTCTGTTACTGTTGACATAGACCTCAACAACATGAGCAGGTGGGAACTTGGCCATATGGAAGTTGCCGCAGGATTCACGGCTAAATGCAGCATTCCGGACGATGAAAACATCGCAACGATCACAATCACGCGCACCGGTGAAAATACACAGACCGGCGAAGCTGTACTTGCTTCTTTGCCTATCCGCACATGGGAACTCGGAATGGGTTATACCTATACAAGCGGAACAAAGGAAGGTCAACCTGCATATACCTATGCTCAGTTCAAGAGCATGAAGGAATTCTGGCCCATCGACATCAGCATGGAAATCGACCGCGGTATCGTTACATTTGTCGACGGTACAACCGATACATTCTCCGGTGAAGGTCCGCAGGTCGACACCGAGATGTACAAGATGGCGAAGGATATGATTTCCACCACCGAAGGTAAGGCATATTACGATGCATGGAACGGTGGACATATCCATACAGCACACGCAATCTCCGACAAAGCCGCTACCTGCACGGAAGCGGGCTACACGGGAAGAACGTTCTGCGAAG
>OHCP01000427.1_pt1 | contig 15821 bp, 16 predicted proteins | sample 1566811 | NCBI WGS metagenome assembly OHCP01 (sample SAMEA3879591, study PRJEB24766) | human gut metagenome | biome: human-associated habitat; feature: feces | place: USA | collected 1985/1987
AGTACCAGGCCGCAATGGCTCACGGAAGAATAGGCGTTGATGTATTTCAAATCGGTCTGCACCACGGCACTGAAAGCCCCGTAAACCACAGAAACCGTAGTCAGTATCAGGAAGAAGTCGCCCCACTGGGCCAACCCTTCAGGCATCAGGTACATGGCCACGCGGAAACACCCGTATCCGCCCAGTTTCATCAACACCCCGGCATGCAACATGGACACCGCCGTGGGGGCGGAAGCGTGGCCGTCCGGGCTCCATGTATGGAACGGGAACAAGGCACCCAACACGCCGAAACCCAAGAACACCGCAGGAAAGAACAGCCGTTGCATCCCTTCGGGGATGTTATGCAGTCCGGCAATCTCCAACACATTCATCGTCTGCGCCCCGGCCCCGTAATAGATGCCCAGGATACCGATGAGCAAGAAAGCCGACCCGCCCATCAGCATCAGCGTCAGTTTCATGGCGGCGTATTCCTTGCGCCCGCTGCCCCAGACGCCGATCAGCAGGTACATCGGGATCAGCGCCACTTCGTAGAACATGAACATCGAGAAGAGATCGACGGTGATGAAGAATCCGAAGACACCGACCGAGAGCAGGCAGAACCAGAGGAAGTAGGCTTTGACGTCGCTCTTCATCTGCCACGAGGCGAACGTGCCCGTGAAGACGATGATGGCCGACAGTAGCAGCATGGCTACCGAGATACCGTCCACGCCCACTGCGTAATGGATGTTGAGCGGAGCGTACCAGACGACGCTGTCCGTAAGGAGCATCGCGTCCGTAGCGCCTGCTTCCCGCAGGCCGAGGTAATGGAACACAAGATAAATCGCCAGCGCGAGCAGTGCCGAGGAGCCGGCGACCATGACGGCATGGATCTGCCGCGTATTTTTCGAAATCCACAGCCCCAGCATCATCACCAAGGGGATCAGCGGAAACAGAGAAAGTATATTCATAGCGTTCGGATTATCGGAGGATGAGTAATAAAAGGGTCAGGCCGAGCGTCCCGGCAAAGAACCAGATGCAGTAGCGCTGTACGCTGCCGCTCTGCATGAAGCGGATCCCCAGTGCGGCGCTCTGGGTTGTCCGGGCCAGCAGGTTCATGAAGCCGTCCACCACGTGACGGTCGAACCAGGCGATCGGACGCGAAATGCAGCCGAAGATGATCCGGTGCGTGACGAACTGATACGCCTCGTCGATGTAGAAGCGGTGGTAGGCCGCCTTGTGCAGGCCGCTGAAGGTCGTGGCGAGCCGGTCGGCGACGGGCTGTTTGGCCCGCAGGTACATCCAGGTCGCCAGGGCGATCGCAGCGATGGCGACGGTGAGGCTGATGGCCACTACCCCGCCGTCGAGGTGGATCGTATAGGCTTCTCCGTCGCTCGATATGAAATCGCCGAAGGGAATGAATCCCGCGACGCAGGTGATCACGGCCAGGACGACGAGAGGAACGGTCATCGTGGCCGGAGCTTCGTGCGGCGTGTGATGTGCATGCAGTTCCTTGTTCTCCTTGCCCCAGAAGATACCGTAGTAGAGCCGGAACATATAGAAGGCCGTCAGTCCTGCGATACCCGTCATCACCCAGCCCATCAGAGGACTGAATGCGAAGCAGGCGGTCAGGATCTCGTCCTTGGAGAAGAAACCGCTCAACGGCCAGATACCGGCGATGGCCAGACAGGCGACGAGGAAGGTGATGTGCGTGACGGGCATGTATTTGCGCATGCCGCCCATCGCCGACATCTCGTTGGAGTGTACCGCGTGGATGATGCAGCCGGCGCAGAGGAACAGCAGCGCCTTGAACATGGCGTGGGTGAAGAGGTGGAACATCGAAGCCATGTAACCCAGTCCGCCCGTGTGGGGATCGGATGAGGTGCAGACGCCCAGCGCCACGAGCATAAAACCGATCTGCGAGATCGTACTGAACGCGAGCACGCGCTTGATGTCGCTCTGTACGCAGGCTACGACCGCCGCATAGAGCGCGGTGAAAGCGCCGATGTAGGCAACCCAGTGAAGCACGTCCGGAGCATAGCCGATGTAGAGCGGGAACATGCGGGCGACCAGATAGACGCCCGCGACGACCATCGTCGCCGCATGAATCAGGGCCGATACGGGGGTCGGACCCTCCATGGCGTCCGGCAACCAGATATGGAGCGGGAACATGGCGCTCTTGCCCGCTCCGCCGATGAACATAAGTCCGAGGGCCAGCGGGATCATTGTCCCGGCGGCGGCCAGCAGTTGTGCGTCGGGCGTGAAGGAGAATGTCCCGGCATAATAGCCGTAGAAGAGGATGCCGATGAGGAAGCCCAGATCGGCGAAGCGGGTGACGATGAAGGCTTTCTTCGATGCCGCGATCGCTTCGGGCTTGGTGTAGTAGAAGCCGATCAGCAGGTAGGAGCTCACGCCCACCAGCTCCCAAAACAGATACATCTGGAAGATGTTGGTGGCGACCACCAGTCCCAGCATACTCATCGTGAAGAGCGACAGGAAGGCGTAATAACGCTGGAAGCCCCGCTCCCCTTTCATGTAGCCGAACGAATAGATATGGACCATGAGCGACACGGTCGAGATGACGACGAGCATCATCACCGAGATGGGGTCCAGCAGCACGCCCAGGTCGATGTGCAGCGTCTCGCTGATGGGGAGCCAGACGCTGTTCCACGCGATGAGGGTCGGATAGAGGCCCGCGGCATCGCGGCCGGCGCCGAAGTAGACGGCGGCCGTCCAGTAGCTCACCAGCGCCACGACGGCCACCACGGCCGTTCCGACGGCCCCCGCGGCGGCGGGTTTGAGCTTCATGCCGAAGAGCCCCAGGAAGAGGAAGCTCAGCAGCGGAAGCAGCAGGATGAGAATCGTATATTCCATAGGAAGACGTTTTTCGGTGCGCTTACCACTTCATTTCGCGCAGGCTCTTGACGCGGATGTTGCGGATGTTGCGGTAGATGTTGATGATGATGGCGATGGCCACGGCCGTCTCGGCCGCGCTGATGCCGATGGCAAAGAGCGTGAAGAAGAAGCCCTCGAGGTGCTCCGGAAAGAGGAAGCGGTTGAAGACCACGAAGTTGATGTCGACCGAGTTGAGAATCAGCTCGACCGAGATGAGCATCGCCAGCAGGTTGCGCCGCGTGACGAAACCGTACAGCCCCACGAACATCATGATGGTCGAGAGGATGAGGTAATATTCCATGTGTATCATAGTCGCAGGCTTTGGAGTTTAACGTTTGCGGGCGATGAGGATGCCGCCCACGATGCAGGCCAGCAGCAGGATGCTGATGACCTCGAACGGAAGGGCGTAGCCGTACTTCGCGGTGCTCATCAGCGTATGGCCGATTTCGCTCACGTGCAGCTCGCCGTGGACGAAGTGCTCGGGACGGAAGTCGTGGCACAGCGTCACGTAGAGGCAGACGCCCAGGCTGAAGAGCGTCGCGGCCAGTCCGACGAAGAGCTTGTAGCCCTTCTGGTCCTCGGCCTTGTCGCCCTCGCTCGAGGTGAGCAGAATCGAGAAGACGTAGAGCACGGTGATGCCGCCCGCGTAGATGAGCAGCTGCACGGCACCCAGGAACGAGTAGTTGAGCTGGAAATAGATACCCGCCGTACCGAAGAGCACGAACAGCAGGTAGGTCGCCGCGCGCAGGATGCGGTGCGTCGTTACGGCCAGCAGCGCGCTGACGGTCGTGAAGAGCGCCAGCACGATGAAGACGATGAGTTCGAGTGTTATCTCCATGGCTTATTGCTTGTTCAGGGTTTTTACCAGTTTTTCGCGCGTGTAGACCGCATGCTCGAAGGCCGTCGAGAAGCGGATGGCGTCGTGCGGGCAGGCGTTGACGCACAGGTGGCAGAACATGCACGACCCCAGGTCGTACTCGTAGCGCACCAGCCGGCGGCGGCTCTTGCCCGTTTCGGGGTCGGTCACCATCTCGGTGGTGATGTGAATCGTGCCGTTGGGGCAGGCCGCCTGGCAGAGACCGCAGGCGATGCAGCGGTTGTGGCCCTCGGCATCGTGGGGCATGGTCAGCTCGCCGCAGTAGCGGTCGAACATGCGCAGCGTAGCCCTGTTTTCGGGGTACTGCTCGGTGACCTTCGGGGTGAAGAACTCGCGTCCGGTCACCTTGAGGCCCGTCAGCAGGCTCCCCACGCCGTGGATAAGACCTTTGATATAGTTGCTCATAATCAGAAATGCAGTTTGAATACGACGACGAGAACCATCAGCAGCAGGTTGACCAGTCCGATGGGTACCAGATACTTCCACTCGAGCGTCAGAATCTGGTCGATGCGCAGGCGGGGGAAGGTCCACTTAATCCACATGAGCAGCCACACCACGAAGAAGGCCTTGCCGAAGAACCAGACGAAGCCCGGGATGTAGTCCATCACCGTGTTGAAGCCCTCCCAGCCGGCGATGTGGAGCGGCATCCACCCTCCGAGGAAGATGGTGGCCGCAACGCCCGCGATGATGAAGAGGTTGACGAACTCGGCCACGTAGAACAGGCCGAAGTGCATGCCCGAATACTCGGTGTGGTAGCCGGCCGTCAGCTCCGACTCGGCCTCCGGCAGGTCGAACGGGCCGCGGTTGACCTCGGCGTTGCCGGCGATGAGGTAGATGACGAAGGCCACGAAGGCGGGCAGGTGGCCCTTGAAGATGAACCAGCAGTCGGCCTGACGCTCGACAATCTCGGAGAACTGCATCGTATCGGTCAGCACGACGATGGTCAGAATCGAGAGGCCGATGGAGAGTTCGTAGGAAATCATCTGCGCGCCGCTGCGCATGGCGCCGATGAGCGAATACTTGTTGTTGGAGCTCCACCCCGCCAGCAGGATGCCCACCACGCCGATGGACGAGGCGGCCATCATGAAGAAGACGCCCACGTTGAAGTCGAGCACCTCCATGCCGCGGTTGATGGGCAGGCACGAGAAGGCGAGCACCGAGGCCAGGATGACCAGGTAGGGGGCGAGGTTGTAGAGGAACTTGTCGGCGTGGCGGATGGTGATAATCTCCTTGGTGAGCATCTTGAGGATGTCGCAGACGAGCTGCAGCGTTCCCCACGGTCCCACGCGCACCGGGCCCAGTCGGCACTGGAAGGCGGCGCAGACCTTGCGCTCCATGAAAATCATCAGCACGGCAATCACCGCGTACATCACCAGCAGGAAGACTCCCACGATGACACACTCGATGAAGATTGCCAGTCCCAGGGGCATGAACGAGGTCAGCAGCCCGTGGACCCAGGAAGTTACGATACTGAAATCAAACATGGCTTATTTTCACTTTCTGCGTTAACTTTATCGGTCGATATCGGGCACCACGTAGTCCACCGTGCCGCCGATGGCAATCAGGTCGGCGATTTTCGCTCCGCGCGCGATGGTCTCCATGCAGGATACCAGCGGGAGGCCCGTCGAGCGGAACTTCATGCGGTAGGGCGACTTGTCGCCGTGGCTCTCGATGAAGACGCCGAACTCGCCGCGGCTCCCCTCGACGGCCGAGTAGTAGGTGCCTTCGGGGATGCGGATGACGGGCTTCATCTTGAGCTGGTAGTCGCCCTCGGGAATGTTGTCGATGAGCTGCTCGATGATGCGCATGCTCTGCTCAATCTCGTGCATGCGGACCATGTAGCGCGCCATGCAGTCGCCCTCGGTGAAGAGCACCTCGTCGAAGTCGACCTTGTCGTAGACGGCATAGGGATGGCGCTTGCGCACGTCGCAGGCCCAGCCGGCGGCGCGGCCCGTACCGCCCGTAGCGCCGAACGAGATGGCGTCGCGGCGCGTCAGCACGCCCACGCCCTTCAGACGCTCCTGCGCGATGACGTTGCCGGTGAAGACCTCGTGGTACTCGCGCAGCATGGGGCGCAGGTAGGTGATGAGCTCCTTGACGCGGCGCACGAAGTTGGGATGGATGTCGGCCTGCACGCCGCCGATGGTGTTGTAGCACTGAATCAGACGGCCGCCCGTCGTCTCCTCGAGGATGTCGAGCACCTTCTCGCGGTCGCGGAAGCCGTAGAAGAAGGCCGTCAGGGCGCCCATGTCCATGCAGAGGCAGGAGAAGAAGAGCAGGTGCGAGTCGATGCGCTGCAGCTCGTCCATGATGGTGCGGATGTACTGCACGCGCTCCGTCACCTCGACGCCCAGACCTTTCTCGATGCACATGCAGAGGGCGTGGCGGTTCTGCGAGGCCCCGAGGTAGTCGAGGCGGTCGGTCAGCGCCAGCGTCTGGGGGTAGGTCAGGCTCTCGCACATCTTCTCGATGCCGCGGTGGATGTAGCCGCAGTGGACGTCGAGCTTGCGGATAATCTCACCCTCGAGCGAGACGCGGAAGCGCAGCACGCCGTGCGTGGCGGGGTGCTGGGGACCGATGTTGATGACATACTCGCCCTCCTCGAACAGGAGGCTGCGCTTGCGGATGAAGCTGCCGTCGGGCATCAGCTCGAACGTGGCGGTGCTGTCGCGCGAGACCTCGTTGCTCATGCGCAGCGGGTTGAGCGACTCGTCGTAGTCCTTGCGCAGGGGGTGGCCCACCCAGTCGTCACGCAGGTAGAGGCGCCGCATGTCGGGGTGGTTCAGGAAGCGGATGCCGAAGTAGTCGAAGACCTCGCGTTCGTTGAACTCGGCACCCTTCCACAGGTCGCACACCGAGGGGAGCACCCCCTGCGTGCGGTCGGGCGTGAGCGTGCGCAGCACGACATTCTCGCCCGTCGAGGTCGATTCGAGGTGATAGACCGCGCCGATGCCCTCCTCGCCCCAGTCGACACCCGTGAGGCTGCGCAGGAAGTCGAATCCCGCCTCGTGACGGAGCCGCGAGGCGAGGTCGTGGAACCGCTCCGCGGGAACGGTGTAGAGGCCGTCGCCCTTGTCGGACCAGACGGCCGCGGGCTCCCAGGCCGTTATTTTTTCGTTGAGCGTCATATTCTCTTTCACTTCTTGTTTTCTTCTTGAGGTTGGGATTGCACTTCGACGTTGAGCTCGTTGCGCTCGGCCGTGAGGTCGCGCTGCAGCAGCCGCTCGTACTCCTTGCGGTCAATCTGCTTGTTGACGCCGCCGAAGAAGCGCTGCAGGCGCACCTTGCGCTGCAGCTGCATCAGTCCGTAGAGCATCGCCTCGGGACGGGGCGGGCAGCCCGGGATGTAGACGTCGACGGGCAGGATTTCGTCGACGCCCTTGACCACGTGGTAGGACTTCTTGAAGGGTCCGCCGCTGATGGCGCAGCCCCCCACGGCAATCACATACTTGGGGTCGGCCATCTGGTCGTAGAGGCGCTTGAGCACCGGGGCCATCTTGTGGGTGATGGTGCCGGCCACCATGATGAAGTCGGCCTGACGCGGGGAGGCGCGGGCCACTTCAAACCCGAACCGGGCAAAATCGTAGCGCGCGGCGCCCACGGCCATGAACTCGATGCCGCAGCAGCTCGTGGCGAACGTCAGCGGCCAGAGGCTGTTGCTGCGACCCCACTCAATCACATCGTCGAGGCATCCCACCACGACGTTGGTGCCGTTGCCGCGCAACTCCTGCACCATCCGCTCGAGGTATTCGTTGTCGTTGAAATCCTCGTAGCGCATCGACTTTATCTCAGGCTTCCTTATTTCCATTCGAGTGCTCCTTTCCGCCAGGCGTAGGCCAGGCCCAAAACCAAAATCAACAAGAAGAAGAGGATGCTCACCAGACCGTAGATGCCCAGGTCCTGGACGACGACGGCCCACGAGAAGAGGAAGACCGTCTCGACGTCGAACATCAGAAAGAGGATGGCAAAGAGGTAGTAACCCACCTTGAACTGCATCCACGACTTGCCCCGGGTGGGAATACCGCACTCGTAGGCTTCGCCCTTCTGGGGGTTGTACGACCGGGGAGCGATGGCCCGGGCCACACCCAACGCCACGGCGACCAGCGCAATGGCCGTGAGGATGACGACAACCAGCAAGGTAAAATACATAAGACGAACGTTTTTAGAATGTTGGCGGAGTGCGCCGGCACGCGGCCGGGCATCCGGTAAATTCGTTGCAAAAGCGCTTCGGCTCCGCCCGTGCGGAGCGGACGGCCGCACCGCTGGGGCGGGACCGTCGCATGCAGCCGTCCGGCGGGGAGGGCTGCAGGGAAGATTCAAGGCGTCAGACGAGGATGCGCCTCAGGGTAAAGACGTAGTAGTCGGAAGGTCGGAACGGAGCGGCCGCCTCAACGGCGGCGGCGGTGTTGCCGCACGCGATGCTCCGCAGACGCGCGCGGTCGCCGGCAAGGCGGAGTGCCTGCAGGCTCTTGTGGTCGGTGTGGGTGACGGAGGTCTCGGCGGGAAGCGCACCCTGGAGACGGGGTGCGAGGAGCGACTCTTCGTGTGCGGGAAGCAGCTCGCCGACAGCGCCCGGGGCGGTGTCGGAGCACGAGACGAGGGCCATCGGACGGAGGGAGGGGAGGGGCTCCGCATCGCTTCGTGCGAGGAGGAGATTCGTGCTGCCCAGCAGCATGAACATCCAGAGCCACAATGTATTTCGCAACAGACCGCGCATTCTCTCCAACCGTTTTTCCGGCCGCAAAGATACACTCTTTCGGGAAAAAAGAGCGGATTTTCACGAAAAATGAGGCTCTGGAGTGCCGATTTTGAAAAACACCGGGCACATTCGGAACAATTTTTCCGGGGTTCGCGCCCCGCGGCGGCACGGCGGGCAGGAGCCACGGCACGGCAGCAGGCGGCGGGGCGAGCGGCGGGACAGCGGCGGGACGAACGGGGCGAACGGGGCGAACGGCGGGACGAACGGCGGGACGAACGGCGGGACGAACGACGGGACGAACGACGGGGCGGGAGGGTTGCGGCGCCCCCACAACAACGCCCCGGGCCATGGAAGGTCCGGGGCGAAGCGATGGAGGGGTGGTCGGCGGGCCGGCGCGGCAAAAACGGCAGGCATCCGGGGCGGCTCCGCCGGTAAGCAAAGGCAGTGGAGACAGGCATGACGAAGGGCCGGTGCCGCGGAACAACTGCCGCAAAAGAGCTGCAACGCTCGTCGCGGCAGTCCCCGAATGGCCTCGACGCCCCGCGCTCCCTGGCGGCCGCACAGAGGGCGAACCTGGCACCGGCCGCGTCAGAGGGCGAACTTGGCGCCGAAGAACCAGGTGCGGGGCAGCGAGGGTCCGTAGATGTAGGCGGCATCCTTCCCGGCGCCGCGGTCCAGGTCGCGCTGGAAGCTGTCGAACATGTTCTTCACGCCGGCGCTCAACTCCAGCCGCAACTGCCGCGTGAGGCGGAACTCGTAGGCCACACGCGCACCCAGGTCGCAGAACGAGGGGGTCATCCGCTCGGTGTCGGCGGCGATGTAGCCGGCGTTGTGCTGCACGAGCATCGGTCCCGTGAAGGTGCCGAAGAGCGAGAGCGAGAGGGCCCGCACCGGGGTGTAGCTGGCCGTCAGGTAGCCGTAGTGGTCGGGCGAGCGGAACATGCGCCGCTGCGGGGTCACCTCGTTGGACCACCGCTCGGGCTCGGTGTAGCGGCTGCGCTGGAAGGTGTAGCCCGCCTGCACCTCGAAGCGGCCCGGGATGCCCGCCTTCAGCTCGGCGCTCACCCCGGCGACGGTCGCCCCCGAGCCGTTGCGCCGCTCGCGGATGATGTAGCCCTGGGCGTTCTCGCCGATTTTCTCGAGCGTGAAGACGTCGTCCAGCAGCGTCCAGAAGCCCTCGACGAGCAGGTTCGTCTGCACGCGACCGAAGCTGTGGTAGAGGTCCACCGAGCCGCTCACGCTGTGGGAGTACTCGGGGCGCAGGCCGGGGGCCAGCTCGATGAGCGAGACCTTGTTGTCGAGCGCGTCGATGTGCAGGTCCTCGTTGTAGGCCTGCGGGGCGCGGTAGCCGCTCGAGTAGCTCAGCCGCAGGCCGACCTCCTCGCGGGGGGTGTAGCGCAGGTTGACGCGGGGCGAGAAGACGACGTTGCGCATGAGGTTGTGCTTGTCGAGGCGCCCGCCGACAAGCAGGCTGAAGCGGTCGCTGCGCCACTCATTCTGGAAGAAGAGGCCCGTGCTGTGGATTGTCTGCCGCAGGTCGCGCCCCAGCCCCACGTAGCGGTCGTGCAGCGCGTTGCCGTTGTACTCGACGCCGGCCGTCAGCTCGGCGGGCGAGAACCAGAGCCGCTCGAACGAGTAGGTGTACTGCGCGCCGGCCACCAGCGTGCGGTCGCTCGTGGCGCCGTAGGCGTCGGGGTTGCGGCCGGCGCCGTAGTAGCTGTTGCGGTCGATGTTCTGCGCCGAGAGGTAGAGCCCCATCCGGTGGCGGTTGTCGGGGCTGAAGTAGTCGAACTTCAGCCCGCCGCCGTCAATCTGATGGTCGAGCTGCTCAGCGATGTCGGCGTTATGGGGCGGCTGGTCGAAGGCGTTGCCGCCGCGGCGGAACTCGTGGATGTGGTGGTACTCGGCCGTCAGACGGGTATAGGCCGAGGGTTTGTAGTAGGCGCGGAAGCCCGCCGTCTCGGAGTTGAGCTTCGGGATGTCGGAGAAGCCGTCGCCGTTGCGGTCGTAGGCGTCGCGCTCACGCACCATGCCGAAGAGGTAGACCCCGGCGCGATAGTCGTCCGAGACGAAGGCGCCGTTGAGCGAGGCCCCCAGGTCGAGCGAGCCCCCCTTGAGGATGGAGGTCGTTCCCGAGAGCGAGACGGTGTTGCACTGCGGCTCGCGCGTGATGATGTTGACCACGCCGCCGATGGCGTTGGCGCCGAAGAGGGCCGAGCCGCCGCCGCGAATCACCTCGACGCGCTCAATCATCGAGGCGGGGAGCTGCTCAAGGCCGTAGACCGTGGCCAGCGTGCTGAAGATGGGGCGGCTGTCGAGCAGTATCTGCGAGTACTGCCCCTCCAGGCCGTTGATGCGCAGCTGCACGGTGCCGCAGTTGCTGCAGTTGTTCTCGACGCGCAGGCCCGACTGGAAGTTCATCGACTCGGCCAGGTTGCACGACGCCGTGGCGTCGAAGAGCTTCTCGCCGACCACCGAGACGATGGTGGGCGAATAGCGCTTGTTGCGCTCGGTGCGGCTGGCCGAGACGACCACCTCGTCGACCGAGAGGGCCTCCTCCTCGAGGCTGAAGTTCACCTCGAGGGTCTTGCCGGCCTCGGTCTCGACCTGCCGACGGGCCGTGCCGTAGCCCACCGACGAGGCGACGAGCGTGAAGCTGCCCGTGGGGAGGTTCTTGAGGAAGTAGTGGCCCGTGGCGTCGGTCGAGAGGCCGAGGGTGGTCCCCTCGACGGTCACGGTGGCGTAGGCCAGGTGCTCGCCCGTGCGGGCGTCGACGACGTGGCCCGTGATGTTGGCGTCGCTCGGCCGGCCGGGACGCGCAGGGTGCTCGTCGGCGCGCAGCGGCGCGGCGACGGCAAGGAGCAGCAGGAGCAGTGCTCCCGCAAGGTATCTTTTCATGTGGGGTTGTTTCGTTGGGTTGTGAATGGCGGATTGCACACGCCGCAGGGGTGCGGCACAGCGGGGCGCCGCGGCGGGGCGGCGCGCAAACGGGGAGCGCGCATGGGTACGATGCACCCGAAAGGTGCACCCGGATGCACGGGACGTGCGCAGGGCATGTAGTGCGGGGTATGCACGGGGTGTGGAGGCACCGCGGGCGGGATGCTCCCCTCCGGCGGCGGGGCCGGAGCCGGTTCAGAGGCAGGGAGGGGCCCGGAGCGGGCAGCTCCGCATCGGTGCGAAGGAGCGGCGTGCGGGGCGGAGCGGTCCGAAGAGGAAGGTGCGCCCTTCGGGGCGGCGGACCAGGGCTGCGAGCGTCGCGAGGGCCATGACCAGCAGCGAGAGGTGGGCGATGAGCTGGAACTGCTGCGCGGAGTGGCTGTGCGTCGGGTTGCCGGCCGGACCCGAATAGGGGTGCGAGTGGACGTAGAGGAGGCCGTCGATGCGGTGGACGTGGGGGAAGAGCGTCACGCAGCTCCAGTACCCGGCAAAGAGTACCAGAAGCAGCAGGGCGCCTATGTTTTTCAGTCGTTTACGCATCGCACGGACGGTCTGGGGGCAAAGATATGCTTTTTTTGCGAAACGGAGCGCCGGGCGGCCCCTTTTCGGCGGCCGGGGCGCATTTTCTTCCGAATCAGGCATTTCGCAAGGGCAACGATGCGGCGATGCTGCGCGCGGCAGAAACGGAGAGAAACCCGCAGCGGGCAGCAGGGGCGGGACCCGGCGAAAACGGCCGGCCGCAGACGGAGAGCCGACAGGCAGGACAGCGTAGCGGGCGGGACGAAGCGCTCCGGCGGCAGGCGGCCGCGGGCGGCGCCTACCAGCGCACGGCGTCGGCGGGCTGGCTGTGGAAGAGCCCGCAGACAAGCGTCAGGTATTCGGGCAGGAGGCCGTTGCGTCCCCAGCGCATCTCGATGCCGAAGAGCTCGGAGGCGGTGCGCTCCAGGTCGAATCCGCACGCCTCGAGCGAGGGGCGCACCCGTTCGGGATGGCGGCACGGCAGCCCCTCGGGGCGGGTGCAGGGCTCGCCGGGGCAGGCGAAGCACTCCCCCACGCAGGTGAAGGCACGGCCGCCGACCCGATGCTCGAGTTCGAGCAGCTGCCGTTCAAGCCGCAGCCGCTCGGGGCGAATCACCTCGCGCGCCGCGGCGAGGGGCGCACCCGCCTCGGCGGGGGTGATGCGCGTGGCGATGATGAGCGCCGTGGTGCGCCCCTCGAAGAGCGATTCGACCTCGAATTCGAAGGGCGGGCAGGCCCATGTGGCCCCGTAGCGGGGGCAGCTGCGGCAGTAGCCGCCGATGCGTGCGGCATCGCGGAAGCGGGCCAGGTAGTCGGCCAGGGGGAGCGTCGCCGAGAAATCCTCGGCGCGGTAGCGAAGCGTCTGTTCCATGGTGCAAAAATAGCCGACAGAGGGCTCTCCCGGTGCGCCGGACGAATTTTTTTTGCCCGCGATGCTTCGTTTTTCGGATTTATCCGCTATATTTGTTCCCGAAGATTTGGTTCCGACGCCCCCTTTCGGAGGCGAGGATGAAAAGGGAACCGGGTGCAATTCCCGGACAGTCCCGCTGCTGTGAAGCTCCGCAACATTCCGAACATCTCAGCCACTGGCCGCGTGCCGGGAAGGCTTCGGAACAGGAGCCAGTCAGAAGACCTGCCAAATCGATTCGACATCGGACTCGCCCGTGGGATGGCCGTTCGATTTCGGAAGTGTTTCACCAGGATGAAGAGCTGACGCGGCGCTGCGCCCCGTTCCGCCCTGCGGATGCCGTTGCAGGCATACGTCTCCCCCGTTGCCGCACCCGCCCGAGGCTGCCGGCGGCCAGACAGGAGGTCGGACAGAGGGCCGGGCTGGAGGTCGGGCAGGAGGGCCGGACAGGAGGTCGGGCCGGGATTATATCCGGCAGACCGCGCACCGCAGACAAAGGCGCATCGCACGAGAAGGGGTGCGCCGCCGGGAAGAGGCCCGCAACAGGGGTGCACCACCGCAGAAGGGGCACCGTACAGGCTCCTGTCCCGACCGGCACAAGGCCTCTGAAGCGGCACGAGCTCCTTGCACGGCACAAGCTCCCGGAGCGGTACGAGCTCCCTGCCCCTGGAAAACCTCCGGACGCACGCCAGGCTCCGCATCGGGAAACCGGTCGCAACGTTCTTATCCGTCACACCCATAAAAAGGCGCGGCACCCAGCGACTTCGTTGTCTGCCATAATAACAGGTCATCAGGTACAAGCAAAAGAGAGAGATTAGTAGCCGCCGCGCCTTTTTTTCAAAAAAACGACACGCCATGAACATCGTACTCTATGGATTTCCCGAGGCGACGACACACCGGCTCGCCCGCCACTACGCCCTGCGCATCATCGAGCACCCCGACCAGTTTGCCGACGGCGGCACGGGGGCGCTGCTCCCGCTCATGCGGGCCGCCTCCAACCGGCAGCGGCTCGAACTCTACAACGCCCTGCTGCGCCACGAGGAGCAGATTGATGCGGTCATCGTCTGCGGCGTGGAGGGGTGCAGCATGGCGACGATGCTCCAGTACGGCTCGACGCAGAGCCGCTTCTACGCGCTGAGCGGCACGCTCGACGAGGAGGAGCTCTTCACCGAGGCGCAGCTCATCCTCGACGCCCGCTTCGCCGAGGGCAACCGCCTCAACCTCTGACCGCCCGGCAGCCGAGGGGCGGAACCATCGCCCGCTCAGCACACAAGGCCCGACCGGCAGCCCCCGTCCGGCCCCGCACCACAGACAAGCGGCCCGCAACGAATCGCACAATTCGCTGCGGGCCGTCTCTTTTTTTGTACGGCTCGACGGCAGGGCGAACAGGCGGGCAGGCGGGCAGGCGGGCAGGCAGGCAGGCGCGCCCCCACGCAACGGCACCTCAACAGCAACCCCCTCAGCCGCGGCGGCGCCTACAGCAGCCCCATGCGCCGGCGGGCGAAGGGCATCACCCAGGCGGGCGGCTGCTGCCGGGCCAGCAGGTCGCGCATCTGCTCCATGTAGGGCTCCACATGGCGGAAGTAGCGCTGCAGCCCCTCGCAGAGCGAGTTGCGCGGATAGCCGTCGCTGCCCCGCTCGAAGCGGTGCTTGGGGCACTCGCCCCGGCAGGCGAACCAGTAGCGGCAGCGGAGGCATTCGCGCGGCAGCATGTTGCGCTTGGCCAGCCCGAATTCGCGCCGCTGCGGCGAGCGGTAGATTTCGGCGAGCGTCTGCTCGCGGATGTTGCCCAGCAGGTAGCGGGGGTAGACGAAGTGGTCGCACGGGTAGACGTCGCCGTTGTGTTCGACCACCAGCGCATCGCCGCAGGTCTCGCACATCGAGCAGACGCCCGGCCGTACGCCGCACCACTGCGCCAGCGTGGCGTCGAACATCTGGACGAAGCACTGCCCCACGTCGCGCACCACCCACTCGTCGAAGACGTCGCACAGGAAGTCGCCGTAGCCGCGCGCCGAGACCGACCACTCGGCCAGCCGCGCCCCCTCGCGCTCGGGCGGCACGATGAGCGGCCGCCGCGCGCCGGGAAGGTCGACCACATGCTCGACGGCGGGCAGGAACTGCATGTAGCGGCTCCGGATCTCGTCGCGGAAGAAGCGGTAGATTTCAGCGCCGCGCCCCTCCGAGCGGCTGTTCACGACGCTCAGCGTGTTGAACTCGACCCCCGTGCGGCGGAAGAGCTCGACGCACTGCTTCACGCGGTCGAAGGTGGGCTCGCCCCCCTTCGTGCGGCGGAAGGCGTCGTGGATGTCGCGCGGCCCGTCGAGCGAGAGTCCCACCAGGAAGCGGTTCTCGGCAAAGAGGGCGCACCACCGCTCGTCGACCAGCGTGCCGTTGGTCTGGAGCGTATTCTCGATGCGCTTGCCGTCGGCATAGCGCCGCTGGAGCTCCAGGGCGCGGCGGTAGAAGTCAATGCCGAGCAGCAGCGGCTCGCCCCCGTGCCAGCAGAACTGCACGACGGGGACATCGTTGGCCTCGATGTACTGGCGGATGTAGCGTTCGAGCAGCTCGTCGCTCATCACCGCCTGACGGCCGCCGTACTGCGCCGCCTTGTCCAGATAGTAGCAGTAGCTGCAGTCGAGGTTGCAGCTCGAGCCGGCGGGCTTGAGCATCGTCATGAAGGCGACGGGGGCGGTCTGCCGGCGGGCGTCGTCGAAGGTGAAAATCGGTCTGTTCTTCATGGGTCGGAGGTCGGGGTGCGCCCGGGGGCCCGGCGGAGGCCGGAGCGGCCGCCGGAGGGCTCCGCGCGGAGGCAGCGGCAAAGGCCGGGGCGGCTGCCGAAGGCCGGGTCGGGTCGGCGGGCCGGGTCGGCGGGCCGGAGCCATTGGCGGGCCGGGGGCGCACAATACGGGGATAAAGATACGCTTTTGTTTCGGAATCGGGGTGCGGCGCACGGAAAACGAAGTTTTATTATTATAGCACTAAGCGGGATTATGGGCAAGCGGGAAAACAGA
>OHCP01000438.1_pt1 | contig 15445 bp, 17 predicted proteins | sample 1566811 | NCBI WGS metagenome assembly OHCP01 (sample SAMEA3879591, study PRJEB24766) | human gut metagenome | biome: human-associated habitat; feature: feces | place: USA | collected 1985/1987
ACAAATATTGATGTCATTTCTGTCATAAGCTCGGATAACAGGCGTATCTACCACACAAATCATGAGCTTATCGGCACTGTTTATGACGGCACGATACCCGATTTTACCGTCAGCGACATTTTCTATGTCACCTCCGATACAGGTCCCTCGGGCGCACAGAGGCGTGCATATGCTGCGATTTATGACGACAGCGGAAATTATGTGGGATTTGTCCTTGCGGTAATGCTGACCCAGAATATCAGAAAAACAGTAATAAGCATAATAATCCTTCATACAGTGTGTGCGGCTGCGGTCATCACACTGGCTATAGCGTTGTCAAGACAGCTTTCCGACAGGATAAAGCGTATCCTCAAGGGCTATGAGCCTGATATTTTCAGCGCTATGTTCACCGTGCGTGATAATGTGCTTGAATCACTGGAAGAGGGACTTCTCGCCTTTGAAAAGGACGGTTCTGTGGTTTACATAAACTGCGCCGCAAAGAAAATGCTTGGAATTGACGACAGAGACGATAAGCTGAATATTTCCCGGGCAATACCCGAAATGATGACGGGAACTATAATGTCCTCAGGCGAAAAGATATCGGGATTTTCCGTTCATTCCGACAGCGGCTCGGATATCATAGCCGACTATGTGCCCATAACAGAGGGTGACAGCACCTCAGGCGGACTTTGCATTCTCCGTGACCGAACCGAGTTCACAAAGCTTATGGAGGATCTTTCGGGCGTTAAATACCTTGTGGAATCAATGAGGGCAAACAACCATGACTTCACAAATAAGCTCCATGTTATCCTGGGGCTTATCCAGATGGGGCGCACAAACGAAGCCTGCGAGTACATAACCAATATAACCTCTATCCAGCAGACTGTCATACATAGTATAATGAAAAATATTGATGACCCGTCAGTGGCAGCGCTGCTTATCGGCAAGTATTCCAGAGCAGCAGAGCTTAATATCAAGTTCACGCTGGAGGGCGGCAGCAGGCTTTCACGCAATGATATCTCTCTGCCGTCGGGCGACCTGATAACCATTATCGGCAATCTTACGGAAAACGCCATGGATTCGCTCAACGAGAAAAATGAGCTTCCCAAGGAGCTTACCGTTGGCATCTTCACAAAGCCTCATGCAATGATAATCACTGTTGATGATACGGGAAACGGCATCTCGGAAGAAAACAGAGAAAAGATTTTTGAAAACGGCTTTTCCACAAAGGGTGACGGCAGGGGAACCGGGCTTCACCTTATAAAGCAGCTTATCGAAAAGCATAACGGAACCATTTCCGTTGAGTCGGAGGAGGGCGTTGGCACGTCCTTTACCGTAACACTTACAGATGAAGGAGGCGGCAGCAATGTATGAGGTCGTGATAGTTGAAGATGACCCTATGGTCGCCATGATAAACAAGCAGTATGTGACCGAAAACAAGCATTTTCATGTAGCCTCCGTGTGCCGTGACGGTGATGCGGCGATGGCGTACCTGACGGCAAACAATGTTCAGCTTGTTATCCTTGATGTGTATATGCCAAAGACCACGGGCATTGAAGTGCTGCGCAGGATAAGGGAGAAAAATCTTCCGCTGGCGGTAATAATGGTAACAGCCGCCAACGACAGCGCAGCCATTGAGGAAGCGGTAAGGCTTGGTGTTGTAGATTACCTTATCAAGCCCTTTTCAAGTGCAAGATTTCAGCAGGCATTGGAAAAATTCCTCAGCAGACAGGACGCATTCCACGATCTGGAGCAGTTCAGCCAGCAGCATATTGATGCCATGCTTAACAGCGGTTCCTCAAAGACCATTGAGCAGCTTCCTAAGGGAATACAGGATCAGACCCTTGAAACGGTGCACAACTTTCTTGAACGAAATCCCGATACGGATTTCACAGGCGAGGAGATCGCAGACAAGGTGGGGCTTTCACGAGTTACGGTCCGCAGATATTTAAATTTTCTCCTTGAAAAAGGCACTATCTCGGGCAATATGAACTATGAAACAGGCGGCAGACCTTGTATGCTTTATCGGATAAACAAATAAAAAAACACGGATACTGTTATTTGCGGCAGTATCCGTGTTTTTTGTGCTTGTATGTATTTATCAATAGTTTTCTTCGCTTATCTCAAAATAGCTCTGAGGGTGATTGCATACGGGACATACATCGGGAGCCTTGGTTCCAACAACGATGTGACCGCAGTTGCGGCATTCCCATACCTTGACAGTGCTCTTTTCAAATACCTGGGAAGTCTCCACATTTTTAAGCAGTGTACGGTAGCGCTCCTCGTGATGCTTTTCAATGGCTCCCACCAGGCGGAACCGGGCAGCCAGTTCGGGGAAGCCCTCTTCCTCGGCGGTCTTGGCAAACTCCTCGTACATATCTGTCCACTCGCAGTTCTCGCCGTCAGCGGCAGCGCTGAGATTTTCGGCAGTGTTTCCGATGCCGTTAAGCTCCTTGAACCACATCTTTGCGTGTTCCTTTTCATTGTCAGCAGTCTTGAGGAAAAGGGCAGCTATCTGCTCAAAGCCCTCTTTCTTAGCCTTTGAAGCAAAATATGTGTATTTGTTCCTTGCCTGCGATTCACCTGCAAATGCTGCCTGAAGATTAAGCTCGGTCTTGGTTCCCTTGTACTTGTTATCCATGTAACATTCTCCTTTGTAACAGCAATATAATGATGGGCTTTTAAATTATTTTAACATATTGGAAGTAAAAAGTCAAGGGCAGGTTGTGCATAATCAACATATTTTAATTCCTGTTGATTTTTTCAGCTATCTATGGTAAAATATGTTTATATCATATTTTGTATAAAAACGGCGGTGATATTTTGATACTATACTTTTCGGCAACAGGCAACTGCAGATACGTGGCTGAGCATATCGCACACGATCTGGGAGATACGGCAGTTTCGATAGAAAAGCACTGCGGAAAAATACAGCTCATGCAGCACGAAATGCTTGGCATTGTGGCCCCCACATATGCGTGGGAGCTTCCCATAAATGTCCGTGAGTTTTTAGAAAATATTTTCATAGAGAACTATAGCGGACAATATGCTTTCGTTGTCGCAACCTACGGCACAACTCCCGGAGCAGTGGGAGCACAGGCTGACCGCATACTAAAAAAGCATGGCATAACGCTTAATGCACGGTTCAGTATCAGAATGACCGATACATGGACTCCGTGGTTTGATCTAAGTGATAAGGAAAAGGTAGAAAGTCGGCTTGCTCAGTCGGAAAAAGAACTTGCTAAGGTTACAGATGATATCAGAAATAAAGTCACGGGCAATCATATGCGCTTGTCATGCCCCAATGCAGTCACATTTTTTACGGATAAATACTATAACAGTATGCGGCAGACTAGGCGTTTCAGGGTGAAAGACAGCTGTATAGGCTGCGGTCTGTGCGCAAAAAGATGCCCTGTGCAGGCGATACGTATGAAGAACAATAAGCCTGTATGGGTCAAGGATAAATGCACAGCCTGTCTGCGGTGTCTCCACAGCTGCCCTAAGTTTGCCGTTCAGTATGGCAGCAAAACAGAAAGGCACGGACAATATCTTAATCCAAATGTAAAGAAGGAACTTTTCAAATGAACAGAAAGAACATTATCTACACCATAATACTTGCAGTCGCAATAATATTCAGCTATTTTGCTGCGCTGCCCCAGTCGGTCATCATAAACATAATAATGCTGATAGGCGGATTTTTCCTGCTTATAAAGGGCGCTGACTATTTCGTTGACGGAAGCTCCTCTCTGGCGGCAAAAATGAAGATCCCTTCGCTTATCGTGGGTCTTACGATTGTTGCCATGGGTACAAGCGCACCTGAGCTGGCGGTAAGCATCTCCGCAGCTGTCGGAGGTTCCAACTCCCTTGCTGTCAGCAATGTTATCGGCTCCAACCTTTTTAATATAATGGTTGTCCTTGGAATATGCTCCGCTATCAAGCCCATTGCCACCAACGACAGCGTTGCAAAGCGTGATTATCCCATTGCTGCTGCGGCAGCGCTGGTGTTTGTGCTGTTCCTTCTTGACGGAACGCTCAGCAGGCTTGAAGCGGCAGTATTTCTTATTGCATTTGCAGCTTATATGATAGTGTCCGTGAGAATTGCCAAAAAGGAAGCGTCAAACGCTGATGATACGGCTGTGCCCGCTGATTTTTCTCCCATCGTGTGCGCCATGAGCCTTATCGGCGGAGTTGCGGGAATTGTCCTCGGAGGAAATCTTGTGGTCGAGCACGCAAAGCTTATTGCAATGAAAGCAGGCATGAGCGAAACTCTGGTAGGTCTTACTATCTGCGCCGTGGGAACCAGTCTCCCTGAGCTTGTGACTTCCATAACCGCCGCACGCAAGGGCGAGAACGATATGGCAGTGGGAAATGTTGTAGGTTCCAACATTTTTAATGTCCTTGCCATTCTGGGAATTTCAGGCGTTATCACACCCATATCGGTAACAAAGGATTCTATTATCGACGGATTTATCCTTGTGGGAGTAAGCATAGTGTCCTATGTATGGTACATTACGGGAAAGAAAATGTCCCGTGCGGAGGGCATTACGCTGGCAGTGCTTTACGGCGCATATATGGCGTACATCATCGCACGAAATTACGCTCTTTAAGACATACTTTTCAGAAAATTCATTGACAAACAGGTGGCAATATGCTAAAATATCATTTGTAAAACCTGTAGTGGATTTTTCCGGACAATGTCACCTTTTCGCCACACAACTTGATTCAGTTGTGTGGCTTTTTTATGTTTATTGATAAGGAGTATTTTATGAACAACGACTTTATGAAGCAAAAGCCTGTTTTTCCGCTGATACTGTCCATGTCGCTGCCCATGGTCATATCAATGCTGGTAAATTCCCTGTATAATATCATCGACAGCTTTTTTGTGGCAAAGATAGGCGAGAACGCCATGACCGCTCTTTCGCTGGTGTTTCCTATACAAAATTTCATAAATGCGGTAGCTATAGGATTTGGCATAGGAATAAATGCCGTTATTTCCATATTTCTCGGCGGGGGAGACACCAAGAAAGCGGATACCGCCGCTTCTCAGGGGCTTATCCTCGCAGCCGTTCACGGAATAGTGCTTATGGCGGCAAGTATTATCGCAATGCCATATTTCCTGCGAATGTTTACTGACGATGAAAGCGTCATAGAGCTGGGAATGCAGTACTCTGTCATTGCATTTTCCTTTGCACCCGTTATAATGCTGGGAATTTCCCTTGAAAAGATATTTCAGTCCGTGGGCATGATGAAGGTAACTATGACAAGTATGTTATGCGGCTGTATTGCAAATATTATCCTTGACCCGATGCTTATTTTCGGTATCGGCTTTTTCCCGAAGCTTGGCATGAGAGGTGCCGCCATTGCCACAGGAGCAGGTCAGCTGCTGACCCTTGCTATCTACATCATAACCTACCGTGTCAGACAGATGCCTGTAAAAATAGACCTGAGGCAGCCAAAGCCTGACGGCCATATTATCGGAAGAATGTACTCCGTAGGCATTCCCGCTACCCTTAATCTTGCGCTGCCCTCGCTGCTCATCTCCGCTCTGAATGCTATCCTTGCGGTGTATTCACAGAGCTATGTGCTGGTTCTGGGCATATACTACAAGCTCCAGACATTCCTTTATCTCCCCGCAAACGGCGTTATTCAGGGAATGAGGCCTGTTATCGGCTTCAACTACGGTGCAAAGGAATACAAGCGTGTGAAGCGGATCTATAATGTTGTCCTTGCCATGTGCGCCGTTATAATGGCACTGGGAACTGTAATATGCCTTGCTGTTCCCTCGCAGCTCATGGGGCTTTTCACCGAAAATCCCGAGACTGTAAAGATAGGCGAGACTGCGCTTCGTGTCATATCCATAGGCTTTATAATTTCAAGCGTGTCCGTTGCGGCATCGGGAGCACTTGAAGGGCTTGGCAAAGGTGTTCCGTCACTGGTTATCTCACTGCTCAGGTATATCGTGATAATCCTGCCTCTGGCGTTTATCCTCAGCAGACTGACAGGACCTGACGGCGTATGGCACGCATTCTGGATAACCGAGGTAATAACTGCCGTCCTTTCCGCACTTATCTACAAATATTCTGTCAAGCTCGATGATACATCGGCTGAATAAACAGCTGCGGCTCCCATGCGACAAACATGAGAGCCGCAGCTGTTTATTATGTTTATTTTAATTTTTTGCTGAGGATAAAGTGCTTTATTGCCATTATAGGGTGGGACATGAACGCCAGAAGCGGAATGAGCATTCCGCAGATATCCACAGTTCCGCTGCTGTAAAGGCTGAGCGACAATATAAGCGCTGCCGCCAGCAGACCCATATAAGGGTGAAAGCTGCCGATGAAAAGACACATTACGATCTCGGTAACTATTGCGATACATATGGGGGAGATGGTGTGGGCAAAGACTCCTCAGCAATTTGAACACTTTGTCCCTGACTATTGCAAGGAGCGTGAAGGCTATGTAATGATTGGTCTTCTGCTCGGTATATCTCATACTAAGCACCAATTAAAAACTATACAAAAAATTGAGCATAATCTTGCGTATATGGATTATGCGATGATTTTTTGTCTATAGTTTTATTGGTGATTAGTATCAGCACTGCACGGAGAAGAGCAAATACCGCCAGCAGTATCCAGATAGTTTTCAGCGCCAGTGGAGTATCATATCCCAGAACATTCAGCACGGCATATCCGCCGAGAACTGGTATGAACTGCACCGCCAGAAAGCCCAGTGTGCCTGTGACTACAGCCAGAACCATAAATCCTGCCAACGGCTTTACAAGCCCCAGCATTCTGAAAAGTGTACCTGCTTTGCTGCGCTTTTTCATGCCATCACTTCCTTGCGATCACAGCAAGGGGAGCAGCAAAGGCACTCATGGGCAGCTCGTGGAAAAGCTTATATTTCTGTTCGACCATTTGAGCAACAGTATATATCATCAGGGCATTGCACATCAGCTCCGGCCATTGAAGCACGATGTTTCCTATGATATATTTTCTGCTTTCGTGACAAATTTTCATCAGGCGTTTATCATACTAATCACCAATAAAACTATAGACAAAAAATCATCGCATAATCCATATACGCAAGATTATGCTCAATTTTTTGTATAGTTTTTAATTGGTGCTTAGTATCAAACATATTTACTCCATTCCGCAATTTTACGATCAATTAGTTTTTGCTAACTGGCATTATAGCTTTTTTGTCCCATCTTGTCAATGTACAGCTTTTGGACAGAGAATGACACACAGATAACATAAAATGTCATTACCCCTCTTAAAAGCGCATAAATATGTTATAACGCCAAAATTTGAATGGGGGCTGTTGTCAGCATGATAAGCTACGATGAACAAAAGGAACGTCCTGTAATATTAGGGGAGTACATAATAGAAACAAGGTCAACGGTGCGTGCTGCCGCAAAAAAATTCGGCATAAGCAAATCGACTGTACATACGGAAGTAACAAAGTGGAAAATGATGTGACTATAAAATAATCTGTTACGGAAATTCAGTAATTCTGTTCCTGAATTCTGTAGGGGAACAGCCGATTATCCTCCTGAATTGCCTGTTGAAGTTGGATATGTTGCGGAAGCCGCAGTCAAAGGCGATCTCCAGAACGTCCTTATCGCTGCTGCGGAGCGCCTTGCACGCCTTGTCTATCCTGAAATGCGAGATGTATTCCATTGCGCTCAGTCCCACATGGTCATGAAAGCGATTCATAAAATAGCTTTCGCTCAGGTGAACCGTGGCGGCAAGCTGCTTTATGGTGATAACATCGTTGTAATTCTTTGCGATATATTCAAGGGCGGGACGGATAACGCTTCCCGATTCGCTGTAATCGGGGTCGCTTTCCGCCTCAGTCTCCAGCAGCCAGAAAAGCCGTATAAGCTCACTTCTCAGCAGCATATCCAGCGATGGTGTGTCGCCCACAGCGCACGAAAAAATGTTGCCTGTTATTTTTTCAAGCTCGCTGTAATAATGATGCTCGTGGGTAATGTGAGTCTGTATCCGCATACTTCCGTTTATCAGCGGCTTTATACATTCTGTGACATATCTGTCGGAGTCGGAGCTGCCGAAAATGTCGCTGCTGAATACGATAGTATCATACACCTGTGTGATGTGGGGACATGGATAAATGGAGTGGAGCACATTCGGCAGGGTGATGATTATATCTCCAGCCTGCGATGTGAATTTTTCCTCCCCGCAGATAAACTGTGCCGAGCCTTCACGGACAAAGCTCAGCTCAAACTCGCTGTGCCAGTGCATGGGAACGCAGTTGAAATAATCGGGAATAGAACATTTGTAGTAGCTGAACGGCTTTATATCGGAAGAGTGTATCCGATTTTCCTTTGAGCTTATATTATTCATGCTGCCGCCTCCGAAAAAGTAGGATAGTATCAGTAAATGGTAGAATATCAATAGATTACAAAGCTGTTTTATAGTATTATATCATAAGAAGAATAAAACATCAACGTAAATTTTAAAGGAAGTGCTGAAATGATAAAAAAATATGTTTACGGAGACCCCTTTTTCACTGACGCTGTTGTTAAGGATATAGAAAAATCAGAGGATAAGCTCCCTTATTTTGATGTCAAAGACGGAGTGTTCACATACGCTCTTTCCGAGGACGATATCGTATATGGTCTGGGCGAGCAGATACGTGGCATCAACAAAAGAGGCTGGCAGTATGTGAGCTGGAACTACGATAATCCCAATCATCACGAGGATACCCGTTCGCTTTACGGCTCTCACAACTTTATAATCATCTGCGGAAAGCAGACCTTCGGTGCATTTTTCGATTATGCCGGCAGAATGGAGTTTGACATCGGCTACACCAAAAGAAGCCTTATGCAGATAAAGCCCGAAAAGAATGACATTGCCGTATATATCATCACAGGCGAAAACGAAAAGGACATCGTAAAGCAGTTCAGGCAGCTTATCGGCAGGAGCTATATCCCGCCTTTCTGGGCTTTCGGATACGGTCAGAGCCGCTGGGGCTACAGGAATGAGCAGGATATCCGCACCGTTGCCGAAAAATACAAGGAAGCAGGCGTTCCCCTCGACAGCATTTATCTGGATATCGACTATATGGAGCGCTACAAGGATTTCACCGTTGATAAGGAGCGCTTCCCTGACCTTAAAAAGCTTTCCGACGATATGAAGTTGCAGGGCATACATCTTGTTCCCATAATCGACGCAGGCGTTAAGATAGAGGACGGCTATGACGTTTACGAGGAGGGTGTGAAAAACAACTATTTCTGCAAAAACGCCGAGGGTAAGGACTTTGTGGGTGCAGTATGGCCCGGAAGAGTTCATTTTCCCGATTTCCTCCAGCCTGAGGCAAGAGACTGGTTCGGCAGAAAATATGCGGCTCTCACAGACCTTGGCATAGAGGGCTTCTGGAACGATATGAACGAGCCTGCCATCTTCTACACCGAGGACAGGCTTGCCGATACCTGCAATGAGATAAAAAAGCTTACTTCGGGCAACATGGGCATCAACGAGTATTTTGCATTCACAGGAATGGTTGCGGGACTTAACGGCAACAAGGGTGATTATGACAAATTCTACCATAATGTTAATGGCAAAATGGTAAAGCACAGCGAGGTACATAACCTTTACGGCATGAATATGACCCGCTCCGCCAACGAAGCTCTCAGAAAGATATGCCCCCATAAGCGTACACTGTTCTTCTCCCGTTCCTCCTACATCGGCGCACACCGCTACGGCGGAATATGGCAGGGCGATAACAAGTCTTGGTGGTCGCATATTCTCCAGTCAATGCAGCAGCTTCCTGCACTCAATATGGCAGGCTTCCTTTTCACAGGCTCCGATACAGGCGGATTTGGCTGCGATACCACCGAAGACCTTATGCTCCGCTGGCTCCAGTATTCGCTGTTCACACCGCTTTTCCGCAATCACTCAGCAGACGGAACACGCTTGCAGGAGCTTTATCAGTTCGATAACATCGCTTCCGCAGCCGAAATGATAAAGATAAGATATGCACTTATCCCATACCTTTACAGCGAGTTTTTAAAAGCAGCGCTGAATGATGAAATGATGTTCAGACCTTTGGCATTCGATTTCCCCGAGGATAACACGGCAAAGCAGGCAGAAGATCAGCTGTTCCTTGGCAATGAGCTTATGATAGCACCCATTTACAAGCAGAATGCACAGGGCAGATATGTATATCTCCCTGAAGAGATGATGATGATAAGCATGAAGTCCGTAAGCGACTATACCGCCGCTGTACTTCCCGCAGGTCATCATTATGTTGAAGTTCCCCTTGATACCCTTGTTTTCTTTATCCGCAAGGGCAAGGCAATACCTTTCGGAGCAGCGGCAGACAATACCTCTCAGATTGATATGTCAGCTCTCAGACTGCTGGGCTATGACGGCAGCACATATGAGCTTTATTCCGACAACGGCTATTCTCCCGAGCCTGAGGACAGTCTTAAAATAACCACATTATAATAACAGCAAAGCCCGTCAAGATATTTTGGCGGGCTTTGTATTTTTTAATCTGCGGCAGCGTACAGCTCATAGCTTTGGGCGGATATTTCGTTCGATAAACCGTAAACAGTGTTTGTCAGCACGTATTCGCCATTGTTTACATACACTTCGATAAGATTTGGGTCAACGTAAATATCAAGATGACAGCCCTCCTTGATCTCAGGAGTGTGAAATACGCATTTTATCTCACTGTGACCTGCAAAAACATCGGAGCGGTCAGCGGTAATAATGTCATTTTTCCGTGATAGCTTGTATCCGCCGATGTTTACCTCTTCGCCGTTATCCATATCAAGGCTGAGCTTATATCCGTCCGCACCTGCTTCTGAGGGAGAGGTTATCTTTTGGGTGAAAAGCTTTTCGGCATTGGGGTGGGGACGGAAATATATGTGACCGTTCCGCACTTCAACAATGCGAGGGATACAGAACATTCCTCTGCGGTTTTTGGCAAAAGGCTCGGGCATACGTGCCCATGCTATGATAACACGGCGGCCGTTTTCGTCAGCAGTGCTTTGCGGGGCATAAAGATCCTCGCCGCAGTCAAAAAGCTGCCATTTGTCCGCAATATCCATTTTGCAGCTTGCTTCGTCAAAATCGGCAAGGGCGCATATCGTAACAGCATCATAAGGCTTCTCATCTTTCAGAAAACCAAGAGGGGATATAACGATAACTCCCGTTCCGTCAGTCTCAAAATAATCGGGACATTCCCACATCCAGCCCATGCCGTCCTTTTCGGCAAAGTTCACGTATTCCCAATTAACAAGATCGGAGCTTTTGTAGAAAAGCAGACGTCCTTTTCTGTCAGCGTTGCTGCCCAGAACCATGTACCATGCGTACTTGCCACGCCATACCTTGGGGTCACGGGTATGATTTTTGCAGCCTACAGTTTTATCCTCAATAGGCGGTATTACAGTGAACTTGTCCGCCAAATTATCAAAATCATAGCCGTTTTCCGAGGTTATGGACATCTGTGCGGCAGTAAATTCATCATTGATGCAGGTGTTGATGTTCTGCGGATTTTCCTCTTTGTAGCTCACACCAGTGTAGAAAATGTGCAGCCTGCCGTTATGCTCAACAGCGCTTCCCGAAAAGCAGCCGCTTCGGTCATCGGGCTTTGAGGGGTAAAGTGCGATATCCTTGTGCTCCCAGTGCATCAGCTCCTTGCTTACAGCGTGTCCCCAGTGCATTCTGCCCCATATCGGCGCATAGGGAAAATGCTGATAGAACAGGTGATATTCGCCCTTGTAATAAATAAATCCGTTGGGGTCATTTATCCAGCCTCTTGGGGCTTTTAATCTAACAAAATCAGACATAGCAAACCTCCGTGTTAATATTCACTGACATTATAGCATATCGGGCAGATGAACGTCAATCGGTAATTGAAATTTCTGCGCATATGGTGTATAATTATATACATCAAATGTTTGGAGGTAAGCAGATGAAAAATCTTGTGAACGGAATACATCATGTATCGCTCAAATGCAGAAAAGAGCAGGAATATGACAAGGCAGTGGATTTTTACGGCAATGTGCTGGGACTTGAAACAACCCGAGTGTGGGAAGACGGCATAATGTTTGACACGGGAAACGGAGTAATAGAGATTTTCACAAACAGGGAAGACGATGCAGATACAGGTGTGATACGTCACTTTGCTTTCTCCGTAAATGATACTGACAGGTGCGCAGCTGCTGTAAGAGAGGCTGGGTATGAGGTATTTATTGAGCCAAAGGACATTGTAATACCATCTGAAAAGCCTCTTAGTGCAAGGATAGCCTTTTGCTTTGGCCCTCTTGGCGAGCAGATAGAGTTCTTTCAGGTGAAATAAAGACAGATTTATCTGCATTTGACAGCCATTACCGTATATGCTATAATCATATTAAAATCGCAAAAGGAAGTGAAAAGATGACATATCTCCTTATGAATAAGGACACTCCGTGGCTTTTGTTCAGCTGTGAACATGATGAGTTTGGCGAAATCCGGCTTGAATGGTTTACAAAGCTGCGTCCCTTGGGCTATGCCGATCTTTTCAGCTTTCTTGACAGAAGAAAAGCGCCCAAGCACAGAAAGCACATAGAACAGCTGCTCGAAAGGTACGGATGTACCGAGTTAGATGGATTTATCCGTGTGACCCGTGCGGTCTCTCTAAATGACACCTTTTGGGTCAGGGAAGAGACCAGCACCCTTAAATGGGCAGATGTTTTGCTGTACAGCAATCCTTTTGATGAAATTATAGCAAATGCCGCATTTGACGGTGCTATAAGCGATACCGACTTTTCATCGGCTTCACCCGAATTCGGCACAGACGGTTCATATGCCAAGTGTTGGGTACGTGAAGCGGACGAAATATTTCTTTGCAAAAGCGGAAGTTCTGCCTTTGTGATCGAGCCGCTGTCGGAATATCTTGCGTCACAGCTGGCTGAGATCATCTGCAAAAAATATGTGCCATATGATATGGATTTTCTGCATGGCAGGCTTGTCAGCAAGTGCAGGCTGTTCACCGATGAACATATGGGTCTTGTAAAGGCAGGCAGAGTTATCACAGGCGGAAAAAGCATTGCGTCTCTGCTCGGATTTTTTGAAAATATCGGCAGCGGTGATGATTTCAGACGAATGTGCATATTTGACAGCCTTATCCTGAATATTGACAGGCATCTCGGAAATTTCGGAGTGCTTGCGGACAATGATACAATGAATATCATCGAAATGGCTCCGGTGTTTGATAACAACCGTTCTTTGTGCTTTGATCTGGATAATGACCAGCTCAAAAATGTTGACTGGTATTTGAAAAAGCTCAGACCGTCTGTCGGTTCTGACTTTATAGCGACCGCAAGGGGACTGCTGACTGATGATATCCGCACAGAGCTGAAAAATCTTAAAGGATTTGCTTTCAGGCAGCACCCCAGAATATCCGTAGATCAGGAAAGGCTTGATCTGCTCAGCGGTATAGTGAACAGACAAATAAGAGAAATACTTGCGTAACGAAAGGAAATCAGAATTGGAAAAAATACGGAAGCACTTCATATTTCACGGCAATGTTCAGGGCGTGGGTTTCAGATACACAGCGTGCTACACCGCAAGAAATTACGGGATATCAGGCTGGGTGAAAAATCTGGACGACGGCTCCGTTGAAATGGAAGCAGAAGGACGGTCTGCGGATATTGACGCTCTTGTGCATTCTCTGGAACAGCTCAGGTGGGGCTATGTTGAGCGGATAGACTCAAAGCTCATTCCCATACACGGCGATTATGATTTTGAAATAGTATAATACAAAAACAGACCTCATCATTCAGCCTGCTTATCCGGGCTTTGTGATGAGGTCTTTGTTATCTTACTGCGTTATATCATACAAGCCCTGCAAACTGGAATCCCAGTATGCCCACAGCACAGATGATGCTTCCCGCTAAGTTCCAGCCTGTGGGACGCTCTGTCTTTTGGAACATACCGATAATAAGAATGGTTATCAGTATCATGGGCTGGATAAATGAGTCGTTTGTCAGGCTTATGGCTATAACAGCGTTTTCAAGTATAAGTCCCAGGACGTTGGGAATCTTTGCAAGGGCAACGATGCTTACTTCCTTGGGCTTTCTTTTTGCAAGGCTGATAATATCTGACTTGGGGAAAAGTATTACAGCAAGGATTATCAGCGCCGCAAAAAGCGCCATATCCGACGAAATGCAGCCCACCTTGTTTATCCATGTAACTGCAATGCCGTAGCCGTATCTGGAAAGGAGATAAAGTATCAGGGGTACAACTATTTTTTTGTAGTTAACATTCTTTTTGCCCGTTTTTGCTATCATTATAAGACCTGCGGCGGTTATTGCCACGCAGAGGATTTTCAGGGCTGTAAATGTTGCATTGCCGAGGATAATATCCGTGAAATATGACATGAACATACATATTCCAAGCCATGCTTTCAGCTCAAATGCGGACATTTCCACAAGTATCCTTGCGGACATCTGAAATTCCAGCAGCTTTGATATGAGCAGCAGAAAGATAAACACAAAAGAAAGGGGAGTTATCTCAAAAGTTCTGTCCAGAAAGGGCAGGGTGAATATCATAAAGAACGATGTGGCGACTGCCATAACAAAGGTCATCTGGCTGCCGTTCATTTCCGCCTTGCTGACGGCGTATTTGTCGTTCAGGGACGTGATGGTGTAGCATATTACTACAAGTACCATAAGTATCATAGCGTGACTTCTCCTTAATATGCGATTTACCTTTTAATTATACCGACATCGGAATATTAAAGTAAGAGTATATGATGACCTTATAGCATTGCAGATGTCACATTTTTATAATTTCATGCTTTTCCTGAACCGTCCCGGGGAGATCTTGTAATATTTTTTAAAAGCGGCAGTGAAATATTCCTGAGATGAATAGCCCAGCCGTTCCGAAATATCCGTAAGACTTAAACATTCATCTGCAAGAAGCAGCTGTGCGGCGGACATTCTTGCCTGAGTTTTCTTTTCGCTGAAGCTGCTGCCATAATATTTTTCTATAAGCCGCTGAGTCTGCCTTGTGCTGAGCCTCAGCCGTTCAGACAGCTCTTCAAGGCTGGCAGTGCGATATTCGTAAAGAAAGTATTCCTCAATGGTAAGGCTTGTGCGCTCAAAGCTGTTTGTGGGGGAAACTCCGTTTTCCGCAGAGCTGCTTATGTAATTCCTTGTGATGCCGATGACTGCCTCGGATATCAGCAGCTTCACCATGTCGGTGTAGCCTGTCTGACGGCTTTCAAGCTCAGAAAAAAGCTTGCGGAACAGTGGGAGAAGCTCCTGCTTGTCCTGACCTATCCAGAATTTCTGCGCCAGGAATTGCCGTATCAGACTGTCATAGTCTTTTTCGTTCCCATCGTCAGCCCTCAGGTAGATACACCATTCAAGCATGGGATTGCTTTTATCGGTTATCTGTGCATGGGGCACCAGCGGGCCTGTGATGAACAGGGTGTTGGGGGTAATATCAAA
>OHCP01000450.1_pt1 | contig 15171 bp, 8 predicted proteins | sample 1566811 | NCBI WGS metagenome assembly OHCP01 (sample SAMEA3879591, study PRJEB24766) | human gut metagenome | biome: human-associated habitat; feature: feces | place: USA | collected 1985/1987
GTATGCGGATATATAATCCGTTCATTGAAATATTGTTCTTTCTTGCGGCTGCTGTCTTATCTCCGTCATAGTATTCGGTGATAAGTGCAAGTTCTTCGGGTGTCAGAAAATCAAATGCGCTGTCAGTAATTTCGGGTATTTCCGAAATGGCGGCAAGCTCTGCAAGCTCATCAATCGGCTGAAAAGACGGATTCTTTCTTATGTATGCCTTTATCTGATTGTCTGCGGCTCGATAAAGCCACAGTTTTATGTTGTCTCCCATTTTCAGGTGATTCCGTTTTCTGTACAGAACAAAAAACACTTCCTGCGTTATATCCTCAGCAGCCGTTTTGTTCCCATTCAGTTTATATTTGCAATAATTCAGAATTACATTGTAATATCTGCTTACAATTTCATCGTACATAAAATTGCTCCTTTGTTCAAGAGATATAAATATACACCATTTAATATAAATGTTTTAAAAACGGCATTTTCTTTCATTATACACTATTTTTTCTGATTTTTGTAGATATGCACAAAAAATGTTATATATAAGCTGATTTGCTTGTTCGGGATAAAATCAATGCTCCGGCAGAGAAAGGCTGTCAGAATTTTTGCCTGATGTTGGCTTGAAATCATCACTCATGATTTTTTCACGGGAAAATAACGCTGTATTGCTCCGGTCCGTATCTTTCTCAGCAGTCTTTACCTTTTCGGCAAAGGTTCTGATGTGCATAGCCATTTTACTGCTGAATGCAAGATTTAAAGGCTTGACACATTTGTTTATGTCAGCAGGATAATTTTTTTGCTCATTTTCGCTGATCCTTGAAACTATCAGTTCATCAACGGAGCAATGACCTACTTCCTTTCCGTCAGAAAATGACGTGATCTTGTTTTCGGCAGAGCTGTCATAGGATATTCGCAGCTCTTTGTCATTCTGTCTCCATTTGATGTTCAGCGTTTTCGGCTTTTCGGACTGCTCAGGCTGTTCCTCAGAAGCCGCAGCCTGAATGCTGTGAGATGTGCTTTCAGGCTGTTCAGGTAGGATTTCTCCATTTACCTTATCCGCATTTATCTCATCGGTAAGCCGTTCAAGCTCCTGCTTTTTTTCCTCAAGCTCTGATTCATACTCAAACGGCTGATTTATCTCTTTTTTGCTGTCGGCAAGCTCGACCTTGAGCCGTTCCAGTTCATTGCAAACCTTGTCTATACGCTTGGGAACAGAAGCAATGGTGTTGTCAATTCTTGTGATATTACCGCTTTCACTGCTGCCGAATTCAATAGGATAGCTGTTTGCACCGTTCAGATTGCCATAATATCTCTTACAGAATCCATCATACGATACATCAATCTTAAATCCTTTGTACTCGGCGATTTCTGTCATTCCTTTAGGATTACCCATTACTGCTATTTTCATAGTTTTGTCAAGGGCTTCCGCAGCTTCTTTTTTGTCGGTATAAACCGTATCACCAATTTTCATTTCAAAAACTTCCTTACCGTCAATATCCTTTTTCGGTTGGAAGTTGTTTATTGTTTTCGTATCGTCAGAAATGTTTTTGATGATTTTTTCTATGTTGGCGATTTTATCGGGCAGTTTGTTTATATTGTCCTCAATTTCGTATTTGTTCTCCAAATATGTATTTTTGAGCATATTCAGACTGCGGATATCCTCACGAAGCTCCATTTGCCGCCTGATACGTTCATCACCGATAGCTGCCATTTTGACCTGCATGAAATCCACAGCCATATCGTCAATATCATCACAGGTTCGGGCAATAGCCTTTGAAGTGAAAATCTGTGCGATACTTTCCTGCTTCTTCTCGACCATTTGATAAAGATAAGCGTCAAATGTGCCTTTGGTAACATATCTGAAATTATCAACCTTTTTATTTTCATTGCCCTGCCGGACCATACGTCCCAAACGCTGTGTAAGGTCAGCCGGTCTCCACGGACAATCAAGGTCATGAAGTGCAATAAGCTTGTCCTGCACGTTAGTTCCTGCGCCCATTTTCTGAGTTGAACCGATAAGTACACGGACATCTCCGTTACGAACTTTTGAAAACAGCTTTGCCTTTTCCACCTCACTTGCAGCGTCATGAATGAATGCAATCTCCTTTTCGGGAATACCTTTTTCGATCAGCTTTGAACGTATATCGTTGTAAACGTCAAAACGTTCTCCGTTTTTCTTTAAATCTTCCTTTGACTGAGGAACACCAAGATCGCAGAAAACGAGCTGAGTTGATTTCTTTTCGGCAGTTTTCTCCCATATATCGAAAACGTTCTGAACGCAGGAATTGAGCTTTGTCTGAGGTTCGTCCGCAAAGTTGATATCAAAGAGACGTTGGTCAAGACCGAGTTTTCTTCCGTCTCCTGTTACCACAAGCATATTATCCTCACTTCGGGAGACAGCACCTTGATTTATTCTTTCGGCACGTTTCGCAAGATCTTCAACGACTGCTTTCTGTACTTTTGTTGGTTCGACTGAAACGATATGCTTCTCACAGTCGGGAACATCAAGATTGAGCTGATCTGCCATCTTTATATCCGCACATTCCTTGAACATAGTTACAAGTTCAGGAACGTTCGTGAATTTCAATCGGGTTTTCATTCTCCAGTCGCTTCCGCTTGGTGATATTTCAGCTTCTGTAGATTTTCTTGTGAAATTTCCTGCCCATGCGTCAAAGCTGTTCAGTCCTGTTTCTTTCAGCAAATCGGACTGCAAATACTTCATAGTGGTGTACATTTCGGAGAGGGCATTCGTCACGGGCGTTCCTGTACTGAAAACCACTCCCTTGCTGTTCGTTTTTTCATCAAGGTACTGACATTTCATGTACAGATCCTGAGTTTTCTGAACATCGGCATTGGTTGAAAGACCTGATACATTCTCCATTTTTGTGGAAACATAAAGATTTTTAAACTCATGAGCTTCATCAACAAAAAGCTTATCTACTCCAAGTTCCTCAAAGGTTACTGCATTATCCTTAACTGTACCGTTAGTGAGTTTTTCAAGTCGGTCTCGGAGTTTGGCTTTTATCGCTTCAAGCTGTTTTACGGTATAACTTTTGCTGTCTGTCTCATTGGCTGCGTCAAGAGCTGCCATTACTTCATTTATCTGATTACGGATAAATTCTTCTTCACGTTTCGATGAAAGCGGTATTTTTATAAGCTGAGAATGACCGATAATTACAGCATCGAAATTGCCCGTAGCTATTCTTGCGCACATTTGTCTGCGCTTCTGTGGCGAAAAATCGTCTGCCTTTGCCACAAGAATATTTGCATTGGGGTAAAGCTTCATGAAGTCAGAACCTATCTGTTCCGTCAGATGATTTGGTACGACAAACATAGACTTATTGTGCAGTCCGAGACGTTTTCCCTCCATTGCCGTAGCGATCATTTCAAATGTTTTTCCGGCACCAACCTGATGTGCAAACAGTGTATTTCCTCCGAAAAGTGCGTGTGCTACGGCATTTTTCTGATGTGGTTTTAAGGTGATTTCGGGATTTGACCCAAAGAAATTGAGGTAACTTCCGTCATATTCACGGGGACGAATGCCGTTGAACTTTTCATTATAAGTTTTTACAAGTTCATTACGTCTTTCGGGGTCTGCAAAAATCCACTTTTTGAATGCCGCATTGATTTGCTTTACCTTATCTTCCGCAGCCTTTGTTTCCTTTTCAAGAATCATGGTCTTTTTGCTGCCTGTAACCGGATCGCTGACTGTTTCTGTAACGGCTACCGATTTAGCATTGAGGATTTTTTCAAGCAGCTCATATGCGTTATAATCCTTTGTGCCGAAATTCTTAGTCGATTTCAAGGAGTTGTCAAGACGGGCATTCTTTATTTTCCATGAGCCTTTTCCCGAACCCGAATAATTGACTGTGATTGCATTTGGATTTTCCTGTGCAACATTGCTGTCATATTCTTTAAAGCGAGTAGGTGTTTCAAAAAGCTCATACATGAATTGCTGAATGACTTTTGTATCAATCCATGTCATTCCAAGCTGCATATCTATTTCCGTTGCTTTCAGCGGTTTTGGTATAACTTCCGTAAGAGCCGCAATGTTATCCGCATATTCGGGATTTTCGGATATTTTAGCTTCTGCCTGAGCAATTTTCTTATAAATATTGCCTGACAGATATTCATCACTGGTCTGATAAACGGTATTGTTTTCCGTGGAAAGTTCGGGAACGGGGAAAATATCGCCGTGCAGATCATCAACTATCTTGTTTCGCTCAAAGCCTGTGAGCTGCTCCATATAGTCAAAATCAATCCTGCCCTTTTCGGACATGGATAATATCAATGCTTCATGGGACGTTTCAACGTGTTCCGCAACTTTGTGGGGACGAATGGTTCTTTCGGTGAATATTTCGGTTTTTCCTATAAATTGTCCGTCTTTCAATTTTTCGAGGGACTGTAAAAGAGGAAGTCTTACATCATTTTTGAAAGCATTGCTGTTCTGAGCTTTCCTTGAAATTCCGCTCGCATTTTTGGAATTGGGAGTTTCTATCGGATTTATTCGACCGAATTTCTTTACAAACTTATCATATTTCAATGTCAGCTCAGCTTGCAGAGATTTTATTTCACTGTCCGGTCTGTCCTCAACCTGTGCCTGTAGCAGCTCACGGACGGTTTTGCCCATACCGCACATAGCTTTGCGGCGTTCAGCAACTACTCCGTGCTGTTCACTCTCTTTCAGCGGTATCAGATTATCGTCCACACGGTAATACAGCTTATCATCAACTACTGTATAGGTCAGATTTTCAATGTCAGGAGTTGCGGTAAGATATAGATCCGTTTGCTTTTCATCAAGCTCCTGCTGAAATTCAAGGGGAACATATTCGCCCTTGATGTGCTTCATAGCATTGTGAAGCTGTTCTTTAAGGTCTGCACCCTGAATAGGAGTACATACAATGCTGCCGAATCTTCCATTGTCGGAGAGATTTCCCAAAACCATGTCAGGATTATCCGCAAAATAGCTATTGATTTTTAAACCGTCAGCATTTTCCTTTGTATGAACCCAATCGCAGGATTTGTCCATAGGCATATCGCTTATATTAAGCGGTTTTTCACGCTTTTTCAGGAAGATAATATCCGTTGATGTCTGAGTTCCTGCATTCTTCTGAAAAGCATTATTGGGCAAGCGTACTGCGCCCATAAGCTCGGCTTTCTGTGCAAGCATTTGACGGACTTTTATATCTTCCTTGTCGAGCGTTCCCGTTGACGTGATAAACGCAACCACACCGCCCGAACGAACGCTGTCAAGAGACTTTGCAAAAAAATAGTCATGTATCAGCATACCGCTGTAGGCTTTGGTCTTGTCATTTACACCGTGATTTCCAAACGGAACATTGCCGACAGCCAAGTCAAACGAGCCTTTGGCAAGTTTTATTTTCTCAAAGCCATTTATAGCAATGTCAGCTTCAGGATAAAGCTTTTGGGCAATACGTCCTGATATGCTGTCTATTTCAATTCCTGCGAGATTGCTGTTTTCACGCATTTTATCGGGCATAGTTCCGAAGAAATTACCCACACCCATTGACGGTTCAAGGATTTCTCCGCCTTTAAATCCTATATTTGAAAGTCCCTCATAAATTGCCTGTGTAATGATCGGCGAGGTATAAAAAGCATCGTTTACGGTTGAACGGGCAGCTTCATATTCTTCTTCCGTAAGGAGTGATTTAAGCTCATTGAACTCTTTTCTCCACGAAGCTTCACGTTCGTCAAAGGCTTCCTGCAAGCCGCCCCAACCAACGTATTTTGACATGATTTCCTGTTCCTCCGGAGTTGCACGTCTGTCCTCGCTTTCAATCTGCTTTAAGGTCTGAATTGCAAGCAAATTGTTTTTGAACTTGGTTTTTGCGCCGCCCTCGCCGAGATTATAGTCGGTTATGGTGAATTTCTGTGGCTTTTCAGGTGCATTTATTTCAGATTCGGAGTGAAGCGGTTCATCAGACTTTGCTTGAATGACCGATAAAATCTCATCATCGGAAAGTGATACAAGGTCACTGAAATCAAGTACCGACAGAGCGTTTTTGTTCATTTCCGCAAGGGAGTTATACTGCTCATTACGAACAACGTTGCCGTCATACTCATAAATGAGCCTGAACTGTTCCAAATCCGCATAAACCTGTATCGGGAGATCATGCTCTTCATCAGTAGTATAAGCAAGAGAAATCTTTGAAATATCAGAAAAGTCAGACGGTTCACCAAATTCACTGTCAAGATAGTCCGTAATAAGCTGCTTGGCAACATCAAGATCAGTATGCTTATTGTTCTGTGCTTTTTCTGTAAGATAGGCTTCCGCTGTTGGCAAATAAGTTTCAAGTGTGCCTGTTTCGTCAGCTTTGATCGGATTTATATCAATCGTGCAGCCCGAAAGTTTGAATTCTTCATCATGAATGATATTGAAAAGCGCATCTTCCTTTAGATCGGAATCCACCTCAATAACCACATCAATGTCAGAATCCGCATTTTCAAGTCCACGGGAGCGTGAACCTGTAACGGCTGTGCCGTGAATATCAGCATTTATTCCATTCTCCTCAAAGATTTTCTGTACAAAGTCTTTGACCATATTTTCAATTTCAATGGGTTTGAAGTTGTAGAACTTGAAGTTTTCCTCAGTCTTTGCCCTGAAATCAGTAATTACAGATGGTTCGGGAATGTTTGATACAATGCTTTCTTCCTCAATGAAATCGGGGAAATCCTCAATATCCGAAATATCATCGAATAAGGACATCTGACGTGACATATTTTTTTCTTCATCAACAATCTCTGTGCTGATAGTGGTCTTATTTTCATGCTCAAACGTCTTTTCGGGTTCATTCGTCTCAATTTCCGAGACATTGAACTTATCATTTTTAATGGAAAGATACATACTTTCAGGCGAGATCTCACCGTATGAAACAAGAATGCAATCTTTGATTTTTTCAGTATCACCTTTCAGTACAAATCCTTTATCATAATCGTTTTTTTCATCATCGAATTCATTGTACTCGATACGGAGGTCTCTGATTTTACTGTTCTGAACATTCTGAGCTATAAAAGTTTCTGCTGTTTCGTCCGCAATCGTGAGGTGAATTATATCATGATTCTCCAAAGCTTCATATATTGCTTTGTTTTGTTCATGGTCAGCATTGCGCAGTTCTTCAACGTTGCCTATATATTCAAAGTCATATTCCTTGGCGAATATATTCTTATTACAGCTAATTGCACCGTTTTTCATGCAAAAAGCAGTATCATTCAGGTCATATGTGCCAACTTCCAAACGATACTCTGAGCTTAGTTCAACAACGCCGTATCTTTCTGAAAGTTCGGGATTTTCCCTGTCGGGAGCGATTTTTATAACATCTCCGACATTCAAAACAATTTCAGGTTCAGCCTTTGAAATTATTTCAAAGCCTTTTTCGTTCATTTCTTCACGCCAACCGTCATACGCATATACATCACTTGTGCCGAGCAGAATTCCCCCGTAATCGGGAGCGTCCAAGTCCTTTAAACTGATACGCTTTTCATCTATCTGCTCAACTTCTCTGCGTTTGCCGTCATAAAGAATAACATCTCCCACAGACAGATCATCAACAGTAGGTCTTGATTTATCAGCGTTTATCAGCTCGTGCATTTTTTCATAATCTTCGGGAGACATACTGCCGTCAGCGACATAAGGATTAAATTCCTCATCTGCGCCCTTGCTGTAGTTCTCCGAAAAGGGAAGTCCCTGTTCCTTGGCAAACTGACGTGTTTTTTCAATCTGCTGTTCTCTTTCTGTGAGAGTTATATCCACATTTTCGGCTACGACAGCCTGAATATGTTCTTTTATGCTGCTGTCATTCTGAAAGCTTTCCCAAAGCTGTGACATTTCAGAGACGGAATATCCAATGTCACGGCTATTTGAAATAGCCTCTGCCCAAATCCTGTCTATACCGCTGTTGACTTCAAGGCGGTAATTCTGTTCATCGGAGTTTCTGTGAGCATTGAAAATCTTATTATCTTCAGATAAAATATTTGAAGCGATTTCTATAAATTCGCTTTGAGAGAGTGTAACATCATTGTCGGGAGAGGAAACACTTGCAATAATACTGTCAAGAGCTTCTTTTTGCGGCTTGCTTACGGTAATTGTTGCCGTATCTCCCTTTATAACGCCCGAAAACTTCACACCTTGCTTTTCAAGCTGATCTGCGACTTCGGCAGCTATATCCTTGCTGATTTTGGTGTAGGTCTTTTCGGGAATATATCTGAATGTAGTATTGCCGAGAATGATATCTCCGTTTTTGGAGCGTTTGGAATTTTCAAAGCCGTCAGAATGTTCCTTTGGCTGCTCATCGGGAATATCAGCCGATAAATCAGAAACGGCAGAAACCTTTTCAGGCTCTGCCGCTTCATCTTTTATATTGCGTAAACTGTTACCGGAAGTATCTCTTCCTCCGCTTCTTTCCTGTATCTCTCCGACAACTGGAGTATCTGAAGATATTTGCCCGAGAGAAGTGCCGCCTTGTACTCGTCCGACTGTTTCTTCTTCTCTATGATATTCTCCATCAGCTCCAAGACTTTCTCGTTCATTTCCTCGCAGTGTTGCGTTATATCCCCGTTCAGCATTATCGCTTCTATCAGACACGGTGTCTGCCATATGAACTTCAATCTCAGAATGCCGTACTTGCCCATCTCGGCTGTCGGTCTCGGTTCGTGTATCTCTATCAGCGGTTCGTATGTCAGATTCTCCTCGTTGAGTTTGCTCCACTCGTTCAGTTCCTCGTCGTACTCGTACTTCATTGCGTGTTCCCGATAATCCGCTACCCAGATCCACTCCACGCCGTTCTCGTCCGTAAAGTTCTGCCCAATCTTCTCTTGATTTACTGTTACCACTTTGTTCCTGTTCATTCAGATCATTCCTTTCAATTATAGCTGATAATTCCTGACCGCACCTGTTAAGCACGATTCCAATATTGGCGATTTCTCTTACAGAAAGGTTTTCTATGCCCGAAAATCTTTCTGTATTCTCGGAAATGTCAAGTTGATACTGTTTGCAAAATTTGTATTCGGCAGTCTCCCTGAAAAGTCTTTTCTGCTCATCGGAAAATGAAACGTTATCGGATAATCTGTCAATCACGGAGTTAAGTTCGGATTTAAAATTGTCCTTATGTGCGTCAGGTATTGCAACACGTTCAGGCTCTTTGGGGAAAGCAGTCTGACTTGTATCAAAGAGGTATGTTACAGATTGCTTTCCGCTTTTATCTCGTGAAAGCACAGGTATTCCTTTTTCATAGCGATTAACGTGATTTCCGTCATTTGTTTTCCACTCGCCGAATTGTCTGCAATCTGTAGCCTTTGAATTACGGGCGTGTATAATCAACTTAGACGAAAATTCAAATTCGCTTTGATTTTTATTAACCATTACTTTCGCCGAAAAGTCAAGAAAATCTCTCCATGTATCGGCTGATGCCTGCACTTTTCGTATTTCGGAAACATATATTGCCTGCGCTTCGCTAAGCTTATCATTTGGCATTTCTATTCCTCCATTCTATTGTAGCACATTAAAGCGATAAAGTCAAGGCTTTTTTGCCTTGACCTTATCTTTTGGCATTTTATACAAAGTATATTAAGGCAATACCGCACAAACCATTGAAAATCAGGAAGAAAAATGGTATAATATAGTTATGAATAAACAACTGACATTCTCGCTTATAAGCGATGAACTGGCGCAGGCCAAAACAAGTAAAAAAGAATTTCTTGAAAAGATAGAGCGGATAATACCATTTGACGAGTGGATAGGGATAATCAGACCGTGCTATTACAAAGGAGAGCACGGAAACAAGCCCTACGACCTTGAGCTGATGCTTCGCATATTTCTTCTTCAGAACCTTTATGACCTTTCCGATATGAAAGTAATGAACGAGGTAATAGACAGCCGTGCATTTTCAGATTTCTGCGGAGTAGATTCACCCAATCAGGTTCCCGATGGAGATACTATCGGAAGATTCAGAAATATACTTGTTGAAAATGGATTGCAGGAAAAACTGTTTCATCAGGTAATAGACATTCTCAGCGAAAAAGGCTTGATATTAAAGCGTGGAACGATAGTGGATTCCACTCTTATTGCTGCACCCTCATCGACAAAGAACAAGGATAAAAAGCGTGATAAGGACGCTCATTCCGTGAAGAAAGGCAATCAATGGCACTTTGGCTATAAAGCTCATATCGGAGTAGATAAGGACAGCGGACTTGTACATCATCTGAAAGTAACAGGTGCTAATGAACACGATGTAACAGCAACGCCTGATCTTATGCATGGAGAAGAGGAAGAATTATACGGTGACAGTGGATATATCGGTGCAGAAAAGCGAGAAAATGCAGTTGTTAAAAATAAAAATGGTCGAAAAATCAAATACAAGATAAACAGAAAACCGTCAACAATAAAAAAGCTTTCAAAAATCGGACAATATGCAGCAAAGAAAGCAGAACATAAAAAATCATCGGTCAGAGCAAAGGTAGAACACGTTTTTGCAGTCGTTAAGCGACTGTTTGGGTATCGGAAAACACGATACCGAGGTCTGCGAAAACAGACCGCCAAACTGAATATTATGTTTGCCCCGGCAAACCTTTATCTGGCTGACAGAAAATCTCTGACGGCTTGATAAAGTGCACCTGCAAGCAGGTTTACAGAGGCAATATGACCGTTACAGAGCTTTATGCGTTTAACTTGATTTGTGAGAATTTATTGGCAGCATTGTACGGTGTTGCCTTAAATCATAAATCAAATTTTTTACATCGTTTGACCAAAATAGCTGACATTATAAACACCAATAATTCCGTAACAGGAAAGGCGATCCATATTCCTGTGATATGCAGAAAATGATTCAGCAGCCACATCAACGGAACCAATAAAATGCCTTGACGAAGAAGCTGAATAGCCATACTTGGTACTATCCTGTCCGTTGCCTGTTCAAAGGTTGCTATCATTGTTGACAAACCGCTGAATATGAAGCCAAGCGACATAATACGCATTGCAGAGATGCCCAAAGAACGCATCTCGTCCGATGCGGAGAAAAGCGAAAGTATTCCGCTTGGAAAACACAGTACCATAATTGTTCCGACAAGCATCATGACAGCAGCAATGAGTGTGCCTGTTTTGAAGGTTTGCCATAAGCGTTCTTCTTTTTTGGCTCTGTAATTGAATCTCATTATAGGCAGACAGCCCTGTATAAGTCCGTTAACGGTCATTACGATCAGTTGCTGGACCTTGAAATATGCTCCGAAAAATGCTACCGCTGTATCGGAATATTTCACCAGAAATATATTTACGAAATTCACCATAAAAGAGCCTAAGGCGTTCATAATGAAAGAGGGCAGTCCATATGAAATGAGCTGCCCAAGCATTTGCAGCTCAAAATGATAACCTTTCAGCACTGGTCTGACCTTTTGTTTGGTAAAAAATAACTGTATCAATGCGATAAACATTGACAGCGTGTATCCCAAAACAGTGGCAAGTGCCGCACCTGCAATTCCCATTTCAGGAAAAGGCCCAATGCCGAAAATAAGCAGTGGGTCAAAAATAAAATTAAAGATCACGCCGGCTATCTGAAACCACATCGGTGTTATCATATTTCCTGTTGCCTGTAACATTTTCTGTATAGCAATATGCACCATATTCGGAAGCTGCATAAATGCACAGATCTTCATATAGGTCAGTCCGTATTCAAATATCTCGCTATTTTGCGTAAATGCAGCATAGTAGGGCTTGATTATACAAAGGACTGCAATATTTACTGCTGTCCCAACTATCACAGATAACAGCAGTCCAAGCGTTGCCGCAGAGTTAGCTTTTTCAGATTTGTTCTGACCAAGATATCCAGCGATCAGAACATTCACGCCCACACCTATCCAGACAGAAAGTGCGTTCATCAGTGTTGTTATCGGGAATGAAAGCGACACTGCCGCAAGTGCCTGCTCGTTTATCTTTGCAACAAACATACTGTCCACAAGATTGTAGGAATACTGTAAAAACATAGAGATAAGCGGCGGAGCGGACATTTGCAATATCAGTTTATTGATAGGCTGATATGCCATTTTGTTTTCTGTTTCCATTTCCTGTCATCTCCCATATATTGCAGGTGCTTAATTTTGTTTTCTTGTTGGTATAGGAAAATCATTTTTTAGATATGTTTCCCATACATTTATCCTATCGCCCTCATCAATTTTGCGAATGATCCTTGCAGGTACGCCTGCCGCAATACTGTCAGGAGGAACATCTCTGTTTACAACAGCACCCGCAGCAACAATACTGTTTTCACCAATGGTCACACCGCCGCAGATCGTTGCGCCCGAGCATATCCAGCATCTGTCTTTTATCGTTATGGGTGAGGCATATTCCAGGTCGTGATTTCCATCAGGATAATCGGCAGGCAGACGCTCTTCTGCAATGAACGGGTGGTTTGGCGCTGCAAGTGTAACATTTGCTCCGATCCATACCTCATTGCCCAAAGTAATAGGTGCCACATCAAGAAATACGCAATTATAATTGACGAAACAGCCTTTTCCCACATGGATATTCACGCCATATTCGCAGTAAAACGGAGCAAATACAGCAAGTCCTTTTCCCTTTGCTGACGGTATCAGCTTTTCCAAAGCACGCTGCTTTGCTTTTGCTCTTCGCACAGAAATTTTGTTAAATCGTTCACAGCGATACATTCCGTCTTCGTGCTGCCTGGCAATATCCTCACTTGATGAGTTGTAAAGCTTGCCTGCTACCATACGATCCAAATCGCTTATATTATTATACATATTTATTCCTCCGTTTGGTTTTTACGGGTCAGATCTTTGACCCACAAATATTTTTTATAATGCTTATATACTGCCGGAAGCTTTACCATTTTATCAAGATTTATGATAAGATAAACCGCAAGCACCGGAAGTTTCTGAACGAATGCCGCAATAAATCCCAAAGGTACGGTTATGCACCACATTGTTATACAGTCACAGATAAATCCGAATTTAGAATCTCCGCCTGCACAGAATATGCCGCCGATAGTTGCTGTATTTACGGATTTTCCAACCATATAAACGGAACACATAACTATCATCCATTTAAGATAGTGGTTGGCAGTATCGCTTAAATTGCTTAATTTAAGAATAAGCGGACTGAGCATAAACATAATCAAGCCTGAAGCAATACCAAAAATAATTGCAAGCCGGCAAAGCTTTCCGCCGTATTCTTTGGCGGTATCAAGCCTGCCTGCACCAAGCTCATTTCCAACCATGATACTTCCTCCGCTTCCGAGGCCGATGCAAAAGCAAACTATCAGATTTTTTATGATGTTGGCAATGGAATTTGCGGCAACGACATCGGTTCCCAAATGTCCCATAATAACCGAATACATCGTAAAACCAACGCCCCAGACTATCTCATTTCCGAGAACGGGAAGTATGTATTTCCAAAAATCCTTTTTTAACGGTACATCGTTATGTATAACGTATATCAATTTCAGATGTACGCTGTCTTTTTTTACAAAACCCGACACACACCATACAATCTCGATAAGTCTTGCGATAACAGTAGCAAGTGCCGCTCCTGCTATTTCAAGCTTCGGCATACCGAACAGTCCGAAAATAAACACCGCATTCAGAAATATATTGATAACCACGCTGACAGAACTGATAATACCTGCCTTAACCGCTTTCCCTGAATTTTTCAAGTATGGGCTCTGCGAAAAAATCTCTGTAAAAACAATCAACCGCAGAAAAATAACTTTGTGCTGAGAGCGGCTGATCAGTCGCTCTATTTTCTTTTTCAGTATAAATTGAATACTGCTGTTTGTCAAGCTCCCGATGCAAAATATCCTGATTTCACTGCGCTTCGCTCCGTTGCATCAGGATATTTTGCGGCGGCATCAGTTCAGCCTGTCCGGATACATTATCTCAAGCTCACCGAGCACCTTGCCCCAGTCCCGAAGCGGCATTGTCCATTTCTTGGATATCTCCGTTGTCGCCAGATACAGAGCTTTTAAAAGTGCTGTATCGCTCGGAAATACGCTCCTCTGCTTGTTCAGACGGCGATAGCCGCTGTTAAGGCTTTCAATGGCATTGGTGGTGTATCAGTGACCCGCTCAAGCTGCTCCAATGCTGCCTTTTCGGACGGTGCCTGATATATGGCCTTAAGGTCATTTGCAAATTCTTTCTTGTTTTTTTCTCCTGCATATTTCAGTGTATTTCTCACCTGATGAACAATGCAGCGCTGTAATTCTGTCTGCGGATATGCAGCTGCTACTGCTTCTTTCATTCTGGAAAGCCCGTCGGCACAGATCACAAGAATATCCTTTACACCACGATTTTTCAGCTCATTCAGCCACTCCCAGCCAATACTTTGCGCTTTCATTTTCACCGATATGTATTGATAATACTTCCTTATGACCTGTAAGACTTACTGCCGGGATAACATAAGCCGCAAGCTTTTTTATCTGACTATTGTCACGGACAGAAAAATGGACTGCATCTATGAACACGACAGGATATACTTCATCAAGAGGGCGATTCTGCCATTCTTCTATCTGTGGAAGCAGCCTGTCGGTAATATACGACACCATTCCGTCAATTACTTCAAAGCCGTAAATATCCTCAATATCCTTCGCTGTCTTGATATCATACTCCTGCAGCAGTCCTGCTATGATGTTCCTCTTGCCCTCGCTCATTGGCTCTCGTTTTCTTCTTCCCATATATTTTCGTCCTCCTGTGTTATTCCTATTTTACCACAGTTCTTTCGATTTTTACAGACTTTTTTTCAAAGGGTCGTTTCTGTATCGGGTAAATGGAGGTACAACAAATGAATACATATAGCGAAATCTATCAGAAAATAGCCGATTGCCGCTGGCAACTGTCGGATAGCGCCAGTCCTATTGGGGACTGGAAAATAGCCAAGTGCTATGAATATGCGTTGATGGGTCTGCCTGCACCGTATGACATTACCGAATTAAACGCCAAGCGGCAGGCGGTAAGAGATGAAATTAACGAGCTGGAAGAGAAATTGAAAAAATTTGATATTCCTGTGGTTAGGAAATCTGAGGAGGAATGAAAATGTCAATGAACATCAAAACATATGTATGCGCCATCATCGGCGCAATCGGCGGGGCTGTTTCGGCAGCCCTGGGCGGCTGGGACAATGCCATTATTACGCTGCTTATTTTTATGGCGGCTGATTTTATATTG
>OHCP01000459.1_pt1 | contig 14962 bp, 15 predicted proteins | sample 1566811 | NCBI WGS metagenome assembly OHCP01 (sample SAMEA3879591, study PRJEB24766) | human gut metagenome | biome: human-associated habitat; feature: feces | place: USA | collected 1985/1987
CAAGCCTGCTTTTTGGCACAAGGGCTACGCGGACGAGATGACGGACCTTTTGACCGCACTTGCGCGGCGGGAGGGAAAGGATGCGGTGATCGAATGCGTCCCCGAACAGACGGCGAGCGCGTTTACGACCGTGTGGGCTATTTCGGAATATCCTCCGCCGTTGAGATACGCTATGCCCGCGGCGGCTCCGCAGCCCGCGCTCACCGCCCCGCAGTAAGCGGACAGGCGGCCTATGCCCGTTTTCTGATGTATGGTCGTAAGGTCGGCAACTATCAGCGCGCGCAAAAGCCTTTCTCTGTCGGCGGCTTTCTGCCTTGCATATTCCACTACGGGCACGCTTGCGGTTATGCCCTGATTGCCGCTGCCCGACACTATGATTACCGGCTTGTCGCAGCCGCCCATGCGCGCGTCGCTGCCCGCCGCGGCGACGGCTTTGAGTCTTGATTCGGGAGAGTCGCCGAAGGTTTTGAGTATGACCTTGCCGACGTTTGCTCCCCAATCGCCTTTTAGCCCCTCCTCGGAAATGGCGGAGTTGAAGGCTATCTGCCTTTCGAGAATTTCTCTGATTTCCGCCAAGTCCGCGACGTCGGCAAACTCCACTATTTTTTCCACGGTCAGCATACTGCGGTCGGCGACGCAGCAAGGATTGCTCTTTGCGCCCGAGCGGAAAAGCTCTATGCCGTCCTTTTCAATCAACACCAAATTGGTATGAAAGCCCTCTATGACGGCTTTCGCACGGGAGCTTCCCGCACCGACCGTCACGCGGATAAAAAAGGTCAAGTCGTTGTCGGCGGGACGCACCGACACTCCGCGTTTTTCAAGAAAGTCGCGGATTTCCTCCTCTCTGCCCGTCGCCGCGCTCAACACGTCCAGCGCAAGCTCGGCTCTGCCCGCAACGACGCCTGCGGCGACTGCGGCTTCTATCCCCTTCAAGCCCCCCGTATTGGGTACTGCGACGCATCTCGCGTTTTTGATTATGTTGCCGCTAAGCTCCGCCTCGCATACCTCAGGCTCGCAGCCAAGCGCCTTTTTGGCGGCAGCGGCGGCGTAGGCAATGGCGACAGGCTCGGTGCAGCCCGTCGCGGGCACAAGCTCTTCTTTGAGAATTCTGTTGAAAATTTCTTTTTCGCAGGCTGTCAGACTCATAAACAATACCTCTTTCCCAAGCGCAACGGCTTTTCAAAAAAATTATACCACAACCGCGCGGAAATTCAATAATTTAAAAAACAGTTGTAAAAAAATCTCCGTTGAGGTATAATTTAAAACGATAGCGGAGTCCATTCATGAAACAGATTACAAAAATATTTCTCTGCGTTTGCGTTTTCGCGCTGACGCTTCTCTGCGCGGCGGGCTGCGCGCCCGGCTCCTTCGACATAGAAGGCACCTCGCGCGAGCTTCGTCTCAACGGCTTTGTTTACCGCAGCCTCGAAGGGGCGCAGGCAACGGGGAATTATTACACCGACAGCTTTGCCAACAGCTTCGGTTCGCAGGAGTTTTACAACTATCTCTTCGTCAACAGCCGCAATTACGAGTTTTTCGAGGAGTACAAAGCGCCTTCCGAAGCCGCCTATACTCAGGCAATCAACACAGTTGCAAACGCGGCAGGCGCGTTTTTGGAATTTTGGAACGACAACGGCGGGAAAAAGCAATATATTTTGATGTTCGAGTGCGTCACGGAGGAAACCGCCGAGGAGGTTGCGGAGCTGCTTAAAACGGGCGCGGGCAGAGGCTTTTCCTGGGTGCTTCAAAAAAGCGTAAACATGACGCAAAGGGGCAGCGTGGTTGCGCTTTACACCGCAAACGCCGCAAAATATCTTAAATAAAAGGAGAACCGCAATTATGGAAAAATTTACTTACAGACCGCAAAACGTATGTCCGGTAGCCATTTCCTTCGACCTTGACGGCGACACGGTGCACAACATTTCTTTTTCGGGAGGGTGCAGCGGAAACCTAAAAGCCATTTCCAAGCTGCTTGAAGGCAAAACCGTCGATGAAATAGAAACCGCTTTGAAGGGCAACACCTGCGGAAACAAGCCCACCTCGTGCGCCGACCAGCTTGCAAGAGCGGTAAGAGCCGCTTACGACAAAAAATCGGGCAAATAACAAACGAATATCCAACGAAAACAAACGGACGCTTTACTCGCGTCCGTTTTTTACCGCACCAAAAGTCTTTCGTTCCTTGCAGAAAGCGCGGTGACAATTTCGTAGTCAATTGTGCCGCTGTGTTTGGCGCAGTCGGAGGCGGATATTCCTCCGCCGATTATCCATACGTCGTCCCCCGTTTCGGCCTCCGCGCCGGTCAGGTCGACCGTAAGAAAATCCATACATATCCTGCCCACGACAGGACATTTCTGCCCGTTCACCAAAACGCTGCCCTTGTCCGAAAGCCTGCGGGAAATCCCGTGTCCGTAACCCGCTCCCACGATTCCGAGCTTTGCGGGACGTTCCAATTTTTTCAAACCGTAGCCTATGTATTCGCCCTTGTCGGCGAAGCGTACCTGAAGCAGAGGTGCGCGCATACTCAAAACGGGTTTCAACGCTCTGTCCGCGCCGCCGATGCCGTAAAGCGCGGCGCCCACGCGCACGGCGTCAAGTCGATACTGCGGATATCGAAACAGCGCCCGCGAGTTGCAGCAGTGGGCAACTCCCCTTTCAAAGCCGATTTTATCCAACCCGTCCAGACAATTGATAAATCTTTCGCCCTGAATGCGGGTGCGCATTTCCGACTGCGCGTCTCTGCCGTCCGCGCTGCCGAAGTGGGTGAACACTCCCGACGTTTCAAAAAATTCCGTCGGACAGGAGGCGGCGATTTGCTCGGGCGCAAACCAGGGAAACCCAAGTCTGTTCATACCCGTGTCGACCTTTACGTGCACTTTGAGCTTTATTCCGTTTAATCTAGCCGCCAACGCAAGCTCCCGCGCGTATTCGGCGCAGAAAACGCTTTGGGACAATTTTAAATAACACAGCTCCTCCGCGCTTTCGGGCGGCGTTGCTCCCAGCACGAGTATTTCTCCCGTTATGCCGCTTTCGCGCAGCCGCTTTCCCTCGTCGAGAGAACCCGAGACAAAACGCTTAACCCCGTTGTCCGACAAAAACCGCGCGAAGCCCGTCGTCCCGTGTCCGTAAGCGTCGGCTTTGACCACCGCATACAAATCCGCGTCCGCAGCCCTTTCTCTGACGAGATTGAGGTTAAATAGCGCGTTCTCCAAATTTAATATCACTGCCGCATTTTTCATATAACAGAATATGTTTTTTCTCTCCGCGTTATGAAAGGGACGGCGCATTTGGCAAGCAAAAAAGCCCGCCTTAAAGGCGGAGCTTGATGCGTTTTCCCTTGTTTTTGCGCGTTGCGGGCGAGTCGGCGGCAGTGCTCGTCCCCTTAACCCTTTCGTAAGGAGCCGAAAAATTTGCCGCTCTTTCCATATCCTTCAACAGTTCCGCCGTCCTTTGCAACGCAGCCGAAATCTCGCGGACGTCCGCCGCACGGCCGCATTTTGACAGTCCCGCAAACAAAAACGCGTCTGCCGCTTTCTCCGCTTTCGCAACGCTTAAAAGAGCGTCGTCCGTCAATTCGAGATATATCGCGTTTCTTTTTATCGGACTGCGAAAACGGGCGACAAAACCTTTTTCGACAAGGCTTTTGACGCAGGCGTAAAATTTCTTTCGGGGCAATCCGATTTTCTCAATCAGCTCGGCTTCGGTCGCATAGCCGTCGGAACCGAGCGAAAACAGAATTTTCGTCTCACTGTCGTCGCACCCTTCGACGCGCCCCGACGCCGCCATGAAAAGCCGCGAAGAGCCTGTTGTCAACGCTTTCAGCCGGCTGCAAAAACCGTCGCAGTTTTGATTGTTCATACCGAAATTTTTGCATATTTTGTCATATTTTAAACCCTAAACAAGACAAAAGCGGCACAGCCGCATACTCTAAGACATTTTCGGAAATAGATTGTTAAAATCAAAATGCAAATATAAACCGCGCAATTTCCGAAAAATGCTTGACACTGCCTCCTGTTTTGAGTATAATAAACAACGCATCTCGGGGGTGTAGCTCAACTGGTAGAGCGCTTGAATGGCATTCAAGAGGTAAGGGGTTCGACCCCCCTCATCTCCACCACAACAGGAGTATACGCACGCTTTTGACAGGTGTGCGTATTTCTTTTGTTTCGTTCCGCCGTTTTATCGACAAGACGAAAAAAGCCCTTAAGAAATAAACGCGTTTTTTGTCCGCAAAGCGGAGCACGGTTTGCGGATTTTTGTCGCGAGGCGGCTTGCGAACTTTGGGTGAAAAAGCGGAAATTTATCTTTTCGAATGTACCGTTTAATCAAATTCGGCTTTTCCCGCCTTAAATACTACAACATAATTTAATTAAAATTTTTCCGCTTTATTTTATAAATAAGCTAAAATAATTGCAAGATTCGCCGAACAGGAGGAAATCCACCATGACAAATGAAAATCAAAAGAGACAAAAAGAAGAAGAATCGAAGCAGAAGCGCCTTTTGAAGGAATCGAGGCAAAAGGCAAAAGAAGCGGAAAAAGAGAACAAAATCAGACAAAAGGCGAAGGAAAACGCCAAACGTCTCGCGGAGAAAAACTCGACGGATTTGCCGCCCGCAACAGCGTCGGAAAAAGCGCCCGACAATGAAAGAGCAGCCGACGTCAAGCCTGCCGGCGACGAAATCTCAACGCGCGGTCAAGTCGAGTCGGACACTCGGCTCTCCCAAAGCTCGGAGGAGGAGCAAAAGAAAAAGCCCGTCCACAAAAACTATCACGTCTCTTTGCGCGACGACGGAAAATGGCAGGTAAAATTCGCAAAGGGCGAAAAAGCATTGAAACTTTTCGACACGCAGGCGGAGGCCATAACATTTGCGAAGGAAAAGGCGAAAAATCAGGACGGAAACATAACCATTCACAAAACTGACGGAAAAATCCGCAAACAAAATTACAAGCGCGACTGACGACTGTCGTCGTCCGTTAAGCTTTGCTTCAAGAAAAATCACGGTTTAAAAGCAGTTCGCTTTTGCGAGCTGCTTTAATTTTGCGTTAAAACTTTCTTCCCGCCCGCGAAAATTCAGCCTGTCCCCTCGCCGTCGGCGTCCTCTCTCTTCAAAACCAGAGTTTCCCCGAAAATCGCCGAATCGCAAATAAGTCTGTCTCCGTCCACGCGAAAGCTGATGAAATAACTCGTCTGCGCGCCTTGAAAATAGACGTATTCCACTACAAGAAGATTGTCCTTTGCGTAAAAGCCCACAATCAAAAGCTCCGTTTCCGATTCCCGCGCCTCGTAGGTGAGCACGCCTTTTCCGTCAAACGTAATGTCGAGCACATAAGAAACCTCGACTGTTTCGCCGAAAAAATCCGCCTGCGCGACGCCCTTCCAGACGCCCGCCAGCTCGGCGGGGTCAAACAAAGCGTCGGGTGTTTTTTCGAGTTCGAGCGTTTCGTCGAAAAACGCTTTTTGCGAGCTTAAACCTATGCCGTCCCAAACAAAATCAATCCGCCGCGTCTGTCCGCCGTCTTTAAACGACACGATAACTCTGTTTTCTCCGTAAGTGAAAACTTCCGCCTCCCCGTCGAAAAAAGCGCAGTCGTCTCCCGTCACGGAAAAAACCGCGCCGCCGTCCCCGTCTATGAGTAGGCAATAATACACGTCTCCCTTTTCCGTCGCGCTCCGCCCCGTCCACTCTCCGCAAAGTCCCTCGAATGCGTCGGTTGCCTCCCACCTCGCGCAGAGAAAAACATTTTCATATATCCCCTTTTCGAAATCGAAAGGAGTTTCGCTGCCCTCCTCATACCAACCGAGCAAAACGTAACCGAAACGATAGCTTTCGGGAAAGACCGCCTTTCCTCCTTTTTCCACAAGCTGACTTTCCGTCTCGGTGCCGCCCGCCGCGTCGAAGCAAACGCGAAAGCTGTTGACGCGCCACTCCGCCTTCAAAGTCATGCTTGACAGGACAGGCTCTTCAAACGAAAATTCCTCTCCGTCCTCCTTCCGCCAGCAGACAAAATCAAAGCCCTCCTTTTTCGGAGCGGACGGAGCTGCAATACACTCGCCCTTTTCGGCAATACGCGCGGGCACCACGCTGCCTCCGTCGCTGTCGAAATATACCGCGACTCTTATCGTCTCCCATTTTGCAACCAGCGTTAAGGATTCAAAAACGGGCAGTGAAAAATCAAAAGGCTCGTCATCTCCCTGCCTGTACCAGCCCGCAAACGCTTTGTATCCGTTCTGCGGAGCTTCGGGAAGAGAAGCGCAGCCGCCTTTGTCGAACGTCTGAAAAGGCACGGCAGTACCTCCCGCGCTGTCGAACCTCACGGTCACTCTCGCGTATTGCCAAACGGCGACAAGCGTTACGTCCTCCGTTATCGGCTGCGAAAAATCAAACTCCGCGCCGCTTTCCTTTTCCGTCCAACAGGAAAACTCGTAGCCGTCCTTTTGCGGAGTGTAATCCTGTACGACCGAGCCGCTTTTCACGGAAACCGTTTTGGTCGCGCCGCCTTCGTCGAAGGTTACCGTAACTGTGCGCCCGCAGGCGACGGCGAAAACAAGCAGCGCAATCGCCGCCACAACCGACAGCAAAATTAAAATAAATTTTCTGTTCATAACCTACTGTCCTCTCGTGTGCAAATAATTTACAAGCATTTTACACCGTATTCCGAATTATGTCAATATTGGGCGTTTAAATGTGTATTTTGTTTTAAAAAATAATATTTTGACAAATTATTATTTTTAAAGTCAAAAAAACGCGCCTTAACGGTGTTTTGATGCCTGCGTCGCGTTTTAATGAGAAAAATGTCGATGTTCAATCGTCATTGCGGAGGCGCGGATAAACGAGACTGCCCCTGATTCTGTCTACGCCCGCCTTCAAAACGGCGCTCATATCGAACAGCGCAAACTGCCGCCCGTTCAAGGTATCCAGATAACAGTATACCTTTCTGAGAATTTCCTGCCTGCGTTTAAATCCGACATAAGGATGAAAGGACAAAACGAACACGCTCGCGGAAAAATCCGCGCCGAGCGTTTTGCGCACCAGATAAATTTTTTCCAAATCCTTGCCGCAGACCGACAGGATGTGGCTTACAATTTCGTCGAGAAGCTGTTGAGGAATCCCGTCCTCGCGCGACAAACGGTCGCTGCGGGCAAGCGTCGAAAGCTTCGAATATCGGTCAACGCTTTTCTGCGCCAGCTCCGTCGCCCTTTCCCTGTGCCCGTCAAGACCTTTTTCTTCCCCTTTGAGACAAAAATATCTGCCCAGCACCTGAATGCCCTCCTCTATGAAATTCTGATTTTCCATTGCGGTGTAGACAAGTTCGACGCCTTTTTCGTCGTATCGGCTCAAAAGCATACAGCCTTTTATATAATACCCCATGCAGGAGGCGGGACGGGGCAGCTGCTCGATTACGCGCTCGCACAGCCTTTCCGCGTCGGAGTTTCTGCCCAACCTGCGCAAATCCTGAATCAGGTCGTAATACTCGTGCGCGACAAGGGGACAATTTGCCTTTTCCCACTCCTCCACGCGCAAAGCGGGCTTGAGGAAATTCTTTTCGCGCTCGCTTGCGTAAACTTCTCTTGTGCGGGCATATACGTATTTTTCCATTTCCTCCATGGCGGCAAGGCAATCCTTAGCCAATTCGGGAGACTTTTGCTCGTCGCACAAAACAACGTTTGTCACTCCGAGCGTTTTAAGGCGCATACTCAGCGTCGGGTGCGACGAGGAGCGGGAAAGTATTTCGTCAAGCTCTATTTTGAGCCACTCCTCCCTGCGGACGCCAAGCCTTTCGCGGAACGCCTTAACGTAACGCTTCAAGCAGTCCTCGGGCGCGTTTTCATCCTGCAATGCAGGCGGCTCGTCGTAGCCGCCCTTTTCCCACTCGTACAGCTCGAAAAAACCCAGCTTGGCAAGACCGGAAGCGCCTTTGTCCGCGTTTCCGTACCGCGCAATTGCGCTGTCGGCTTCGTTTTCTTTCAGAATGGACACCGTATAGGCGTAAAGCTCGTAGTTCAACAAATACAGCGCGTCCAAAAATGCGAACATATAGGGCGTGAGGGCGTAGAGGGCGTTTTCGTTTCTGTCTTCGCAAAGCCAGACGTAAAACCTTCTTTCCGCCGCCGCGGCGTCGGACTCCCCCTTCAAATGCGCGAACTCGTGCAGCAAAACCGCGTAAAGCTCCTCGTCCGAAAGCATGTCCAACAAAATCGCCCCCAAATCGAGAGAAATGACTCCGTCCATATCGGCAACGCCGGCGTTTACGCCGGGGTTGAGAAAAATTTTTATTTTCCCGCGACAACCCAAAGCCGCCGCGGCTTTTTTCGCAAGGGCGTAAACCGTCGGATAGTGAAGAAAGGAAATATATTTTTTGCCGAAGTCGCTTAAAAGCGTCTTGATCGAAAAGCGAATGCGGGAAAAGCCGAACGTACAGCAATACGCTGCGTAAACGCCTATCAACACGGCAGCGCCGTTGCCCGCCAGAGCGCCGCCGCAAAATGCCGTGCACGCGCCCGACATACCCAGACAAACCGCGTACCAATCGGAGCGAAAACGGATTCTTCTAAGCTGTTCGAGCAGCTCCTCCGACTTCTGTCGGGCAAATTCTCTGTGGGAATACAGATATTCCTGTCCGTCTTTGAGCTTCATTTTTTTCAGTTTTTCAAAATACTTTTTGCGCAGAATGAGATTTACAGACAAAAAAAGCACGGGAAAGACGAAAGAAACAACAAGCAGCGCCACAAGAAGCTTTTCCGCCCGCCACGCGACGCCGTGCAGCAGGCAGCCTCCCGCAGCTGCGACGCCTGCCGTCGTCAACGCCCCCAAAAAAAGCAGACAGTCCTGAAAACGACGTCCGACACTCTTTACAGGCATATTTGCCCCTCCTTGTCTCAGATGTTTTCTGCATTATAGCACACAGCGCGCAAAAAAGAAAGAATTTTGTCGATTTTTCAAAATTTTCCCAAAGCGCGCTCGAAAAACGGTTTAAGCTTAAATGTTTAAGTCAATACTGTCTTTATGCTTATCAAACTGATGCAATTTGTAGAGGAAAAGGTCGCCGAGGGACTTAGCGTCGCGCAGGCTCTCAGACTTTTTTCGCACGAAAACAAGCTCACCATGCAGAGCGTCAAGCAATGCTTCGACCAGATGCTTTCAAGCCTTTGCAAACACCCGAAGCTCGCCAAGCGTCTCGGAGTCAACCTCGAGGCTCTGACCAATCCCGCCAACAAATACTCCGCCAAAGAGCTTTTAAACTATGTGTGCAACAATCCCTGCGCAACGCCCATGAAATGTATGTACGACCTTGCCTTCGGGGACAGAGAGCTTGCCAAAAAGCTTTTGAGGAGATATCTTACGTTTTTCACTTATACCCGTCCCGTGACGCCCAAACGCGCTTACGCCTCCTCCGCTTTGGAGGTGCAAGCCAAATACTTTATCAACCACCTGAACAAAACCGCAAAATAGACAATAAAAAATACCGACCGAATTAGGTCGGTATTTTGTTTTCGTTTTCCTGTCTGTTTTTTCGTTTGTCTTTGAAGTCTTGCGCAGCGCTCCTTCAAAAAACCGCCCTCTACAATCGGCCGGTGGTTGAACCGCACGTCACCCGTCAGATTGTAAAGCGAGCCGCAGCAGCCCGCCTTTGGGTCTGACGCGCCGAAGTAAACCGCGTCGATACGCGAATTGATTATCGCGCCGGCGCACATTGGGCAAGGCTCAAGCGTCACGTACAGCTCGCAGCCGACAAGCCTCCAACTTTTTAGCTTTCTGCACGCTTTTTCTATGGCAAGCAACTCCGCGTGCGCCGTGGCGGACTGTTTGTTTTCCCGCCTGTTGTGCGCGCGCGCGATAATTTTCCCCTCGCAGACGACAACGGCGCCGACGGGAACCTCGTGCTCGGCGGGCGCCTTGTCCGCCTCTTTGAGGGCGTCAAGCATGAATTTTTCTTCGTATGCCATAAAAAGCTCCCTTTTTGCGTCAAACAAGACGTCAGCGCTCGCTTTCTCTCCCTTCGCGAACGTCCTCGTCCGGCAAAACTCTTCTTTTTTGTATTCTGTCCTCGCGCGCCACCGTGTTAAGCAGTCTGCGGGGAATGTCGTCGTTCTGATAAAGGATTTTTTCAAACTCCGAATAGGGAAACGGATGTGAAAACTTGTCGCTTCCCACCTCTATGGTAAAGCTCGGAATATTGAAATGCTCTATGCACCAATCCTTGTAGCCCCCCGTGCTTGCACCGTCGTTGCTGACCAGAGCATATCCTGTCTGCTCGGAAATGGAACGCGCCAGACGATAATGTCTCCAAATGGTGTCCTTGTCCTTCTGAAAAAACCGCCAGTAAATTATCTCGCCCTTGCAGTGATAGCTGATTGTCGCAAGAGGCTTAACCGCTTTGGTAAATCTGATGAGATTTTTCGTCTCCTTTTCGCTGTTTGGCGTTTTGCCTACATAGTTTGCGCCGGCGCGGAAAAACACGTTGCGCTTGCCCTGCCCCCATCTCGCGTCGAAATTGGTATTCAAATCCACGCCGTTAATGTTGGCTTTCCAAAGCGAAAAATCCGGACCGCCGTTGATTTGGAGCAGATTTTTTTTAAGCTCCTTGTTTCGGATAAAGCCCGCCCCCTCCTGCGCCAGCCTCACGCCGTCGGGATTCGTCATGGGTATGAAATATATACCCCCGTCAAGCAAAAGCTCGGGGTGCTTCAAAAGGTGCTTTGCCTGACACACCACAAGCAGACTTGTTATATGCTCCCGCGCGTGAATGCCCCCCTGAACGATTATGCACCGCCCCTCCTTGTTTCCCACAAAGATATAGGGCGTGGCCTGCCCCAGCGTGCTGTCGCCTATGCTCCCCGTTTCCACGCCGTGCTTTTCAAACAACTCGACTTCTTTAAGCAAATCCTGATAACGGAACATTTTTTCAACCCCCTAGCATACTCATTTTACATTGTATGAATAAGGGTATGCCTACGGTGCTCCGTTTCGGAAATTTTTATCCTGTTTTTATTTGTGGTAAACCGAATTGGCGTTTATCATGAAAGCGCGGTACACCTGCTCCGCAAGCACGACTCTGCAAAGAGTGTGCGGGAGAGTTATTTTCCCGAAGCTCAGCCTGAGCCTTGCCGCATCCTTTACGCTCCGGTGCAGTCCGTGGCTGCCGCCCACAACAAAGGTAAAGACGGAATTGTTCATCTTTTCCCGATGGATAAGAGAAGCGATTTCCGTGCTCGACATCTGCCGTCCGTCTATATCCAGCGCGACGGTATAGCCTTGAAGTCGGGGCAGAATCTGCTCCGCTTCCTTTTTCAGCGCCGCGTTGACAGACGCTTCGCCCGTATCCCTGACGTCTCCCTCGTCCGCCTCGAAAATCTCCACGGCGGCAAATCTGTCAAGCCGCTTGACGTACTCCGCCAACGCTTCGGCGTACCATTTTTCTTTTATTTTGCCGACAGCCAAGATTTTTATTTTCATTTTGCAAACAGCGCGCTAAGCCAAAACAGCACGCACACAAGCAGTGCGGGCAGCAGCAAAAGCAAAGTAAAGTTTTTTTCGCGGGCGTCCTTGTCGCAGCCCTCCGGCACGACGAACCTTCTGCGCTTGTACAGCAGCCAAACAAGGGGCAGTGCGCAAGCCGCGCCCGCAAGTATAAATATATACCAATAATCCATGCTCCAAGCGTCTATTTTTTCGCCCAGCGTAAGAGAAAGCACGACGGTAAGCAGATTGTTGAAAAGGTGCGCCGCAAAGGAGCACCAGAAGCTTCCCGTAACGAGTATATAAAACACAAGCAGAAAGCCCATAACAAACTGATGCAGCGTCTGAGCGGGATTCATATGAAAGAGCGAAAACAGCGCGCCGCCCAGCAAAGACGCACTCCACAAGCCCGTTTCGGCAAGTCCGTTGCCCAACGCGCCTCTGAAAACCAGCTCCTCGCAAAAAGCGGGCATAATGCAAGCCACGACAATCAGCAGGACGACGTTCCCCGCAGTGCCGGTTACCGGTACGGAGACGGAGACTTCAAAGCCCATCCATTCAAACCAATTTACGATAAAGTTTTGTAAGGGCAGCATAAAAGCCAGCGTTCCCGCCCCCGCGCCCAGCGTCAAAAACACGTCCGCAACACGCGGCTTGACGTCAAGCGACGTAGCGGAAAAAAAAGAAATATTTTTGCTCTTGCAGTAAAGCGCGACCACTCCCGCAAGCGACGCTTGAAGAATCACGTTGACGCACCAAAAGCCCGCCTCCCCATCGAGAGAGGGGAAAACCGTAAGCAGCATGGAATAGAGCAGGTTGATTATCAGCACGGCAAAAACGGTAAAGGAAAAGATTCTCAGACCGTCGTTTTTATCGAATTTATCAATCATCCGTATCCAACACCTCGCTTTTCGTATATTGCTTGGCCACGATAATTTTAAGCTCCCTGCCCTCTCTGAAATCGCGCGCCGCAAGCGCCTGCACAGCGCCTGCGAAGGCCAGCTCGGCAGAATTGTTCTCCTCGCTCAGGTGCGCAAGCACCACCGTCTTGACGCTTGTGGGCGCAAGCCTGACAATCAGCTCGCAAGCCTGCGCGTTTGACAGATGCCCGCACTCCGACATGATTCTGCGTTTGAGCGCCGCGGGATACCTGCCCGACCTCAACATCGTTTCGTCGTAATTGCTTTCGAGAACCACAGCCTCGCATCCGCCGACAAAAGCGTCGAAACCGCCGTTTACAAATCCCGTATCCGTGACCGTCGCTATGCTTTTGCCCGTCGCGTTTTCCGTTATCTTAAAGCCGCAGCAAAACGCGCTGTCATGAGAGCAGACGTAAAAATCCACCGAAACCCCCTTGAAAACAAAGGGAGCGCCAAAACCGATTACCCTTTGCATATCGGGCGCAACCCGCACGTCCAAAGCCCGCGCGCCTTTTTCGTGCACGAAAACGACGGCTTTTTTGTTGTGTTCGAGAAACTTGGGCAGACCTGCGACGTGGTCCATGTGCTCGTGCGTGACAAGCACCGCGTCGACGTCGTCTATGTCCACCCCTATGTCGGCGAGAGATTTTTTTGCGGCGCAGTAGGACACGCCGCAGTCGATAAGTATTTTTGTATCCGGCGTAAAGGCAAGAGCCATATTGCCCTTGCTTCCGCTGAACAAAGTAAGGAATTTCATCTTATACCGCGTTTTTCAGAGACTTTTCAAAATCTCCTCCCGTTTGCTTTTGTATTCTTCGCTGTTTTTGTCAAGTTTAAGCGTTTCGGCTATCTCGTTCTGCTTTTCCCTCGTGACCTTGTATCTTAGAGAAATAAAAAATCCGATTGCCATGACAACGATCGGCAGAAAAGCGATGACGATTCTTACCGCAAGCATTGCCGAGTCGCTCTGAGCGACGGGCATGTAAGCCGTGCCGTTGTCGTATGGCTTTACGAAATAGCCGCTCAGGTCTGCGGGCGCCTCGTAGACCGTTTCAAGATAGCCCGCCGCGCCGATAATAATTGGCGGAATCGCAAGCCCCACTGCCTGCGCCGTGGTGTTGAGGAAATTGGAAAGCCCCGAAAAGGCTCCTTCCGTCCTTTCGTTGAAATAAAGCTCGCCGACGTCGCAGACGTCTCCGAATGCCGTGTGGGGCACCAGCACGGGACCGCCTATGCCTATACCGATGACAAACGCCAGCATACAGATAACCCAATCGGGCACCTGCGACACGATTTCAAGCGCGCCCGACGCGTCCAGCGTGTAGCTTTGCGCGGGCAGGAAGAAAAGCGCGAATGCCGTGACCGCCCAGACGATTGCGCCGAGACGATAAGCAAAGGTTTTGCTTTTGCGCTTGATGAGCCAAAAATAGAAGGGCAGCGCGAAAATCTGCGCGACGAACATAATTGCCGCAGCCACCGTCGCTATCGGGAAACGCGGAACGCCAAACTGCAAATTGGCGGCGTAGCTTCCTCTCCTTATCCAAAAATCCATAAGCGTGAAGAAAAAGGAGGACATAATCGCCATGCCCATGCTTGAACACATCTGCATGCCCAGATACTGCCTGTACGATTTGAGCTTGAGAGGTCTGAAAAACTCTTTTATGTTTACTTTTGTTTTTACTGCGGGAGTTACAATCTGCTCTCTTGCAAACAGCGCGGTTATCAACACGGCGATACAGAAAATCCCGCCGAAAATCGCCGCCATGACGATATAGCTCTGCGCGCCCTTTTCCGGAGCGGCAATCATGCCGGGCACGGCGACGCACACTATGCTGGAAAAAATCGAAAAGCCCAGCCTGACCGAGTTCACCTTTGTGCGCTCGATGAAATCTCCGCTCATTTCGCTGCCCAGCGAATAGTAGGGAATGAGTATAAACGACTGCGTCGTGGCGTAAATCAGATACACGAGTATGACCAGCACGATTTTAAGCGGAACGCTTGTCGTAACGAGATTCCAAGGGAAAAACAAAAGAATGGTCGCCACAATGAGTATGGGCGCGCACACGAGCATGAAGAAACGGCGTTTGCCGAATCTGCCCGGCTGTTTTCCGTCGCTGATTTTCCCGATAAACGGGTCGATAATTCCGTCCCACACCTTGCTTATCAGCATGATGACGCTCACCCAATACATGGGTATGCCGACGGTAAGCGTCAAAAAGGGCACGAACAGAAAGTTTATTATGTTGAAGCTGCCCCCTCCGAAGATATCGCCGCTGGCAAACGCAAGTTTGTTTTTCAACCCGACCTTTTGAGCCGTATTTTCCACAGGTAATTTTTCCATTTTTTTCCTCCGTCAAACATTGAAACGGAACAGCACAACGTCGCCGTCCTTTATTTCGTAGTCCTTTCCTTCGCTCCTGACCTTGCCGCGCTCCTTGGCGTTTGTGTAATTGCCGCATTCGAGCAGCGTTTGGTAGGGCACGACCTCGGCGCGTATGAAGCCTCTCTCGAAATCGGAGTGGATTTTGCCCGCGGCCTGCGGAGCCTTGGTTCCCCTTTCCACCGTCCAGGCGCGTGTTTCCTTT
>OHCP01000468.1_pt1 | contig 14658 bp, 16 predicted proteins | sample 1566811 | NCBI WGS metagenome assembly OHCP01 (sample SAMEA3879591, study PRJEB24766) | human gut metagenome | biome: human-associated habitat; feature: feces | place: USA | collected 1985/1987
CCCCTGCCCCTTGCGGGGCGGGGGATTAGCGATTAAAGATTAAATACAGAAGCCCAGCGCCACGCCACGCGAGGCATAGGCAATGTCAATGCTCGCGCTCCCAGACGCGTTGACCATACAGAAGGAGATGGAGCTGTCGACACTCGCGGAGCGTAGCCAAACACGACAAGCGGAACCATTTTTATCATATGCAACTCTGTCCTTGCGTGTTGCAAATGCCTCATACCGCTTACCATCTTCATCAGGCGAATAAATGGCACTGCCAAACATTTCGCTTTCGGAAAACACCCACAGCTTGCGATACATAACCTTAATACTACCAGCATACGTTACATATGCTTTCGCCACTTTGCGCACATAAGGCAATATTGATTCAGGAATCCAACTTTGGGGAGACTCTATAAGAGATTGGTCTAATTCTGATGCTGTGTAACCATCAATGGGATAAGAACCGGAATTTATACACCTCTTTTTTAGATGGTCTACCTGTCTAAGCGTTATAGTGTTACGGCGCTCAGTATAGACGTCTATATCGTGACCTATGCCCACAATCTCAAATGTAATGCCATCCACTACAATAGTGTCGTGTACATTGTAATAATCTTTTGCTTCTCCTGCCTTAGAAATACGGGACATTCTCGCTATTTCGCTCTCAACAGGTGTAATACCCAACTGCCGCATCTGTTCGTCAGTCAATTCCGTTTTCTTACCATTGATGCAACGATAATTTTCAAACATAGTTCGTTCCTTTCCGAAATAATTCTCATTTCCTTGTGGATTTAGTATTCACTGGGCCAAAGTTCGCGAATATGGGATTGCTTTGCCGCTTTTCAGCATAGAAATAACTTTCACAGCCAGAGTGTCATCGGATACAAACTGGTTGGAACCGTTCTTCAGCCTATTGCTGGAGAAATCTTTTGTGTTATTAGCATAGCGGCACATGGATTTGTCGGAAATCGGTCCAAGGCAGGAATGCTCTGTGCTTACATAGACGCAGCTCTCGCCGCAGGTCACGAAACCGGAGCATCCGCGTTTCTGTCCGTTGACAGATATATCTTTCAATTTTACTGAAATTTCCATCCCGTGCCGTTTGGCCTGAACGGAAAGGCGCTTCCTCAGATTAGAAGACAATAACATCGCTCACACCTCCTGCCCTGTATGGGAAGGCTCCGGCGCCTGGGCGTTGCTCGGCAACGACTGATTTTTGATATCAATAACGACGCCATTTTCTATCGCCATATCATAATACATGGTTTCCCTCGCCTGTGACTCCCAACAGTATGCCAATGCCTTTATCCGCTTGAAAACCCTGTCCTCTGCAGCAGCACTGCGCCGTCTCAGGGTTTTTAGTTCTTCCAAAGTCAACCCCATGCATGCCGGCGTGTTTGTATCTCCGCCACAGTATACCCAATGCTCGACTTTCAGAGAGCTTCCCGCATGTAGTTCATCAAGCTCGCTTGACTGAGCACAGCGCTCTCTTTCAGCAATCTCTGTCTGCGTATCGCGTACAATTGATGCGTGACGAAATATGGACTTTTCCACTACATCCCACCAATCGAAAAGGTTATGTTGATTATGCGACGCACGTATAACATCCTCGCTTACGTCTGCGACTAAACTCATTTCGGCCTCCTCATCGGCTACGATGATTTCTTTATTTCCTTCAAGGTTGCCTGCGTAAAAAGCGATTCGGATGACTTCTTCAACGGAAAGCTTCTTTTCTTCCAAGTACGTACATATTTTATCTATCCCGGTTCGTTTCATTTTTCAATCCTCCTGTTAGAATTTCTTAATCGGTTGTTGCTTTATGCTTAGGGAACTACTCGGCAATAAATTGCCGAGTTTTCCCGCTTACGATTTTATAAAACTCGCTCCTTATTAGGCTTATCTCCCATCATCAGGACAGCCCATCGACAAAATTCCACTCAGCATTGTAGCGGAACTCGGCACTCAGAATCCCATCTAAAAGTTCGTCGATGTATTCCTCATCGTCTCGGTCTGTCGGTATGGGAATAATCATCTCAAACTCCGGGGAAAAGGAGGATGGTTTTATCCAAATTGTTCTTTTCACTATATCGGGAACCTCCTTATCACATGTCGGACAGCACCCGGCAGGTTTTACGTTGGCATTGGGTGTATCGCACCCATCGAGGCAGTGCAATGCTACTTTGCTTATAGCACACATCTCTTTTACCGTGACCTTACCAGCTTCAACAGGGACAGCAATTATCACTTCCCACTGACAAAAGGGAGAGCGTACGTCCTCAGGGAATAACACATCGACCGTACGCACTACTTCTTTGCTATCGCGCAAGTCTTGTTCCAAACGCCTCGCAAAAGCTACGCTCTCTTCCCTTAGCTCGGTGCTTCTTTTTCCGTCGTCAGGCAGGTCGCCGAACTCTGCTATAAGCAACAGGCACGGCACACCATCGACCAGAGCAATGTAGCAGGGAAATCCATAGCCTGCAGACCACGCGGCTTCATATGCCCTGCGCAAAGCTTCCGGTATTCGTTCACTGTCGATATCCACGGTGACCAGCCCTGCCGATGAGTAAGGGTTCTCCAAGCTCAAGTCCGGCTTCCCGTCTTTTGTATGGAAATCCCAGCAGAACACCTCCCCCACTGCGTTACAGAAATACACTACGTCGTCTTCTCGTATGATTTTAAACATTTTTTGCCCTCCTTTTTTTGTTTATGTGTTAGTTATGAAGTGTTCAGCTGCGGCATGGAGCCGCGCAACGGATTTCTCTCCCAGAAAATCAGCAAATTCCTGGAACGTCTTACCCGCTGCGTCAAGTACTATGCCGCCTATCACAATCCAGTCTTTTTCTTCTATAGCTCGCTTGATAACGCTGATAATGTCGCATATATCTGCATCTAACTGTAGCCGTTCTACTAAAGGCAGGTTCATCAACTCCGTGAGGAATGTACGATAAGCGGAACTCTGCTCGAAGGCTGTCAGCATTTCCTGTGCGATATATCGCATCCGTTCAGCGTATGCCTGGAATCCAGGTTCAATTTCGGGCGGGATTGCCCGGCACATGACCTCCGGGGGTTTGATTTCCTGTCCTTCAGGAAGGAAACTCACTTGCTCCTTTCGTTTCGTATACAGCTCAGTTAACCGGCTCTTTGTCTCTATTATTTGCTTTCTCAGCCAATTCAATTTTTCATCAGCATTGAATCCGTCGCTGGGTCCATACACATAGGTGTCGAGCCAATTGTTATACAGCGTCTGCAGCTGTTTGAGCTTGAGGTTGTATTCGCGCTCTTCTCTCTCCTTCTTTTTTTCTTTTCTGTTGTCTCTGTTCATCTAAAGTTGGGCAAGGATACACCCAGCCCCTATAGGTGGGTGAGGACTTGCCAGTCTCCTTTCTTTGTTGATTTGTTTATCCGGTTCTTTTGATTTTTGATGCGGCTGATGTTATCGGACCCCGTATCGGGAAGGCTATGCAAAGGGGAATTCACCCCCGTAGCAGTCTACGAGAAAATCTTCGTAGTCATCGCAGTTCTGCGGTGTGTCCGAAATATCTTCATGCACCATGTTGTTATTCTGGCTTTCCACAGCGGACTGAGGGGTAGCCGTAGGCGCCTGTGTGGTATCAGGTTCCTGGTCACATGCCGCAGCCGTCGTCTTTTCTTTCTTTTTTTTGATGTTCAGGAATTCTAAAAATTCGTTGGTGTGAAATTCCGTGACCCGAACTGTGTTGCCAGTCTTCTGGTCCCTGAACTCGGAAACCTGAGCCCTGGAGTTTTTCACTCCTATTAGGTCTCCCTTAGAAAGCCAATCTACAGCCCTTTTTGCGGGTTCGCCCCAAATGACGAATCTCAGGAAATCGGTATTATCCTTCCCGTACCCACGCTCGACCGCCAAAGTGAATCGAACATACGATACGCCGGAAGGCGTTGACTTGAGCTCGGGGTCTTTTGTAAGTCGTCCGGTAAACGTACAGATGTTCATAGCTTTTTCTCCTTTTTATTTTTTTGTCTTTGCGATATGTGCTTGCTCTTTCTTCCTCTACGACAGATGGCAAAAGCCGTCCTCATAGCGCTATTGAGTGTCTTGAAGGTACTCGCTCATCTCCTTTCGCTTTTCTTTTGTGTGGTACATATCTATAAGAATAAACAAAAAAGACATTTTCACAAAAAGCCGAAGAATGTCTCTCGTTGTTGACTTATGATTGTTCCTCCAGGAGCGGAGGATATAATAATCCTGTAATAGATTCAAAAAAGAATAGATGGCTGAAGCACATTATTTAATATGATAATTATAGCACGAAGACAATGTTTGCGCAATCCCTCTTACAACACGGAAGAACGGGTTAACTACTCGGCAATCGAATTACCAGAGGCTCCGGCTTGCCAAATTGTGGGGTAAAGTCTCTTGCTTTAGCTGTGGGAAGTGTCACTTTCCTGAAATTTTCCGTAGAGCCTGCGTTTTCAAATTGCCATACACGTTCTCCATAAGCAACAATAATTCCTTTTCGGGTTCCTCTTGGTATCCCGGGAAGAATGTCTTCGCTGTTCCGGGATGGAATTGAGTTTTATCTGTTGTCACCTGCGCCAATATGGCGTACTCATCTTCTCCCCTTCCCGGCTGCAATGAAAGACTCGCCATAATTCGAGCAGCTTCCGTGCAGCTTCCGTTCTCAAAACGTGCCAGGCATGCCGGAGATGTGATGATTTTTCCGCCCTCCACTTCACAAACATTCCGCCGATTGGCAAGGTCAAGCATACCGTTGATAATAAATCTATAAAGAGTCACATCGGTGTTCTCAGGATTGAGCCACAACGTATCCTTCAGAAAGGTGCAGCAATCGCCCTGCGTAGAAAATTTATATTCCCGACGAGTTTTCAGTAACCCGGATATCGGATGCAGGTAACAGGTGGTAACAGTAAGTTTTTCGTACAGCTCCTTGATTATCCAGAGCATCATTCCCTGTCGAGTACTGCACAACGTAAGGTGCAATGGCCAAACATCGTATAATGGGTTTTGATTTCGCCTGCGGCGGCCGGTAACTTTCCAGCCGCTCCTCTCCTGGACAATTGCATCCGGGTATTTATTCTGATACTTCTCGATAATCGCATATACCCCCGAATAGCAATATTTCAGCCGCTGTTTTTCCGATAATCTTATAGAGCCCACGTTACACGTTATCTCCTTATATTTGCGCCTTTATACTTACAAAGCCCGTACAGCCTCTTTATTGCCATTATAGATGGCTTTATCCTATTGGCTCCTGCGGCAAGCAGACTCACAACTGCAGGCGCGGCCAACTAACTTTTTGATAATTGTAGTTGTATACACACCCTTACATCCTTGCTTCCATGACAGACGGCGGGAAGTCGTTCCCTTCATTTTGCATTAGCTATGGGAAAAACCGCTGCCGTTTGCGGCAGCAACAATCCGGTCGCACGCCCCTCTCTCGCTCGTAACGTCTTTTATGTTAAATACGTTATTATTATACTATTTGCAACAACACTATTCAAGAGGGAGAGAAGGTAGAAAAGAGAAACGACGCGGGAGTAAATATGTGTTATACTGATTGTACTCTACCTTGAAAGGGGCGTTAAAATTGAGTGATTTGACACATACTAATTCTATGATGAATGAAATCAGAGAATTGCTATTAAATGCACGTCAGCGCGTGGCAGTACAAGTAAATACTGAATTGTTATCTACCTACTGGAATGTAGGAAAGATTATTGTTGAGCATGAACAGGAAAATAAAGACCGGGCAGATTATGGAAAGCAGACTCTAAAGGAGCTTTCTAAGGAGCTGACAAAAGAATTTGGGAAAGGGTTTTCTGTTTCTAATCTCCAATTTATGCGACGCTTCTATCAGAGCTATCAAATTCAACAGACAGTGTCTGTTAAATTGTCATGGTCGCATTACTGTGAGCTGTTGACGATTTCAGACCCGGATAAACGCAGCTTCTATGAAAAGGAAACTATCAACTCCGGTTGGTCGATACGCGAATTAAAACGGCAAATTTCCACTTCTCTCTATGAACGTTTGTTACTGTCAGAGGGAAAAACGAATAAAGAAACCGTTCTTGCTCTCGCAGAAAAGGGAATTGAAATGTCTACTCCTTTAGATATTATCAAAGACCCCTATGTATTTGAATTTCTGGGCGTGCCGGAAAATAAACCCATGCTTGAAAGTGACCTTGAAAAAGCACTGGTCGCACAAATAGAAAAATTCCTGTTGGAATTAGGGCGCGGTTTTATGTTCGTAGGAACGCAACAGCGCATCACATTGAACAATACCCACTACTATGTGGATATGGTTTTCTACAATAAAATTCTCCGGGCGTATGTGCTGATTGAATTAAAAACAACCAAACTCACGCCGGAAGCTGCCGGACAGCTCAATATGTATCTGAACTACTACGCCGCAGAAGTGAATGACGAACATGATAATCCACCAATCGGTATTATCCTTTGTACAGATAAAGACAGTATAGCTGCTGAATATGCTCTCGGTGGTCTGTCCAACAATATCTTTGCTTCGCGCTATGTTTCTTATATTCCAAATAAGGAACAGCTAATCGCACAGGTAGAAGCTGTTTTGAATGAATGGCACAATTCGGAAAATAGGTGACATCCGCCCCCACCCCTATAGGTAGGTACGGATATCACTTTCTTGAAGGTCGTCTCACTCAAAAAAATTGTAGGCGTAGCACCAGCTTTGCGGCGCCTTAAGCACTCCAAATGCTGCCACAGTTTTGGGTAGGTCGTATGTCTTTATATCAGAAATATGCCAACCGTAGCCGTCTCTCCCACAGAGATAGCTCTCGGCCTGTTCTGTCGTGAGGCAAGCATCGTCAAACAGAATCTCCGCTGCAGTGTAGCCGCCGTGATGGTCCTCAACACAATATTGGAGCGGTATGTTGTTTTCCATGTTGCCGACTCTCACCACGCGGTCGATAGCTGTACAGGTGAATTCTCCGGCCACCAAACCGTTCGCCCTGTAGATTTTGCCACTGCTGTGAATCTCAAGGGTTTTGTGAGGATTCTTTGTTCCCTTCCCGGAGCAGTAGAGAAAAACCTTGAACGGCGGCATGAGGTCCGGTCTGGACAGACGAAGCTCTACGGTCTTCTGTCCTGCCAGGATTTTTTGCAACCATTCTGGACGGACGCTTAACAGTACATCCATAGTTAGGCAATTCCTCCTTTCTTCGTTGATTTGTTTGTCAGGTCCTTTTGCTTTTTTGTGCGGCTAATGATAAGCCGCCCAGCCTTTCGGCTGTCAGGTATCCGTCCCCAATGTTATCCCGGGGTTTGTATGCGCGACGCTGCCCATTATCCTCTCGGAGTTTAAATGGCAGGTTCTTGACTATGAATTGCCGGGTAGTTCGCCAGGTGTAAGCATACCTCCCGAAGCATCTTCCACTATTACCACTGTGCCATCGGAATCGGATGCGGGAGGAGCAGGTTCGGTGTCATGTTCCTCTATTCTCGCCTCTATATCTTTGGGCTTTTTCACATTTAATGTGATTCTTAAAGGCAGTTCCCACTTTTCTATTGCTGCGACATAGTCGCCGTCCCCGGCGTACAGCACATGCATATATCCCTCTATCTGTCCTCCTGCAGGGATGTCTCCCATGTATAAAATATCATCTGCAGTAAAATACGGACTGACGTCCTCGGCAACGGCTCCATCTGGTGCATAGAACTTGAGAAGGAACATGTTAATGCTGCGCGGTGATGCTCCGACATTCCTCACTGTTACGGGGAAACAAATAACTGTTTCCCCCTCGGCCGCGCTGTACTGGGCAGGGCAATATGTCCACGAAAGCTTTTCGTTAAATGTGAATTCGAGGTTGTCAAAGGTAACGGTATCGCCATAGGTTATTTTTTCTGCCTCTCCCCCACTGTCGTCCTCCTTTCCATTGGAGTATATGCTTTGCCCGTGTGCCCACGAGTTTGGGACAACGCCTCCGTCCTGCCTGCAGGCAGAAGCAAAAACAAGAAGAGAAACAGAGAGGAACAGGGTAGTTTTGATAAGATATTGTTTCATGAAAAACCTCCGATTTGGTGGCGCCACCTTTAGAACACTCCGCAACGTATTCAACGTAAGAGACGTTACTGATATTATACCGTATGTACTGCGGCAATTCAACAGTCTCCAGAGTAATTATATAATTCTATTTATATTATGTCGCGTGTTTTGGTTGACATACCAAAGATGCAGAGTATATAATGAACTTGATAAATGATAGCTGGGCAGAATGCCTCTTAACATTATGCTCGTGGAGACTGCGCAAACCGCAGACAGCGCAACGGCCGTTGAGCCAAAGTTTCCCCGACTATAGCCGTAGAGAGATATCAGGCCCGAAAAAAATCATAACTGCGCAGGAGGGAGGATTCGCTTTGCGTAGGGAAAATCCAGATTGTTTGGCAGCTATTGAACGCGGAATCAGGCTTGCCATGCTAAGGCGAGGTATCTCCATTCCCAAACTAAGCAGCATGATGAACTTGACGCGGCAATATCTGCATCGCATGTTATCGGACGGTGGAAATCTAAAGCTGGAAACAGTTGTTGGAATGATGCAAGTATTGAATTGCACATTCGTATTTGTACTCTATTATGCAGAAGGAGGGCGGGGTGAGATTCCTGGTGATGTTCTGGATAATGCCCTGAACCATCCCAAAATAAGCGTGCTGCTTCACGTTGCAGATATATTCGGATACGAGGTGCGAATTGAGTTCACTGATGATGATACGGGAGATGTTATATATTCGTATAAAGGGCCCGCCCGAATCAAAGGAGGGAAAGTAGTTGAATAAAAATGGACCCGAGCTTTATATAGACAAAAATACGTCGGTGATGTCGCCTGATGCCTTTACGGTATTTAAGGACGTTGTCGGAATGGACGGGAAGTCCGCATTTTCCGACAACTGCGTCCCTACCTCCATTGAATCGAAAAAGCACATGGTTGAATGGAAAGAAATGAAGGAAGCGCTCAGCAGTAGCGTCCCTCTGGAGTACTATGTGTTCGCCTATTGTGTAAGAGCCAATAATAAGGCAAGGCGCCGAATAAAAAGCACTTGGGATGCACTATCCGCGCCGCTGGAGCTCGTGGATGCTCCTCCGGAACACAGAGGGTACAGTCGCGGGCTGCCGGACGAGGATGAAGATATCCTTAAGGCCGTGGCCATATATCGGCATGAAAGCGCTGAGTTCGAAAAAATCAAGAGCGAATTCCCAAACGAGAGTGCAGCTGACGATGCTTGCCGCATGTCGCCACAAGAGTATACCGAGAAGGCTCTGTCTGGATTTTCAAAGACGCTTGAAATCATCAGCGCTGCTTTTCCATCAATATGCGGACTGTGTAAAAAGTACTCTATCAGCGGCGCCCCGGTTCCCGTGGTCTTCGCAGTGGCATGCGACATACTTAATCTTCAGAATTTCGCAGAGGCTTGTGCGGAGGTTGACGTAATGTCTTCTGAAAAGTTCGTACTCTTGCTTATAATAGTGTTTACATCAAAGCTCATTTCACCCAGGTTTACTGATGCCGACGTGTTCTTCCAGTACCGTATTGGCAAGTACTTAAGCATATGGATTGAAGGTCCTGGTCATGAAGTGCTTAAAACTGATATATCTCAAATCGGAGGACAGTACTCAAAAGATGTGCGCCAGGCAATGGAGCAGGCAAAAAAACAGCGGAAACAAGCATTGACACCAGTAAACGAGCTCTTCGGAGAAAACGCGCTTTTGTCCAGCAAATTGATGGTTTTTTTGTCTTCTGTCGCTGCTGCTACCAATTTCCCCATTGGCATACATTCCATCCTTGAGCAAAGCGAAATCAGCAAGGAAACCATCCGCGACGCCATGCTCCTTTCCGATTTGTCGTCAAGCGATGTTTCGTGTGAAATGAATCAGCGCGAAACGCTCACATTCCTTCTTCTTTTCCAGGGACTTTCTAAGGCTTTTAATGAACAGAGGAAAGCGACAGATAAAGCACTGAGCCTGGCAAAGCAAGCTGCAGAGAAGTCACTCCGGGCAGCCGCCAAAGAAATACAAACAGCAGAAAATCAACTTCCCGAAAAGGAAGAGTTGGAAAGGCAGTTGGCACAAGCGCGGTCAGCAATAAGCCGGCTGGAAGAACAGCGCGATGCGCTGCTCGATTCTTTGGACGCGGCGGATAAACAGATTGCGAGGCAGAAGGATAATATAGACTCCTATATAAACGACCGTGCGGAACTGGCAGAGCTCCGTACATATGTATATGAAATGAACAGGGGGACTACAGCGGAAGCAGAGCCGGTCAATGAGGAAAAGGATAACAAAACAGTATACCCATACCTTAACGTTCCCGATGGAATTATTTGTATAGGAGGATATGATGGATGGAGGAACGAAATGCAGGAACGCTTCCCTACCATCCGGTTCTTATCCACAAGTGTGACGCACGATATTCGCTTGTTTAGAAACGCAAAGGCCGTATGGTTCCAGCCCGCCTTTATCTCGCACAAAGCGTTCTGGCGAGCGCTCGATACGGCTCGCAGCTATAATATTCCGGTACACTACTTGAGCAAGCACTCTGTCGCTACCAATTCGCAACAGCTTATTGCGAAAATAAGGGAAATGTCTGAATCTTGACACTCCCCACGGCTTGAGATGGAGGCAAAGCGTAAAAAAGGCAACGCATCAGCAAAGAAAGGAGGATGGGCAATTTCTCACACACCTATAGAGGCTGGATGTATCCTTGCCCAACTTTAAATGAGAAAAAGGATATGGGGACTGAAAAACTTTCATTGGCGACTGTGGTTATCTCTTTGCGCGCTTGCGCTCATCCCTGCGGTATACCAAACTATCAAAACCTTACTGATATCCGAAACTGTGCAGAGCGGTGCGTTTGATATCATCGGACACATGGAATGGTTCGACCTGATAGACGAAACTCTTCAAGCATTTTTGATAATTCCGCTGTACTCGGTGCTGAATCGTATTTTCAAGAACCACCGCGACGAATTTGCAGGAGCAGCATTCAAGACAGGGCTTTGCACACTTCTGCTGTACACGCTTTTTTCTGTCGGCGTCCTTCTTTACGGTAATGTGCTTATCGGTGCGATGAGTCCGGGAGAAATAGACATAGCGGTCACATCTACATATCTCCGTCTTGAAACGATTGCGTTCATGCCGGGAATTGTCACCAGCTTTGCGAATGCAGTTTTCGTCGTAATCGGCAAGGACAAAAATATGTATATTTTTCTTGCCGTCCGCATGGTGCTTTCGTTGCTCGCAGACCTTCTGCTGATGCCTGTTCTTGGAGTTTACGGAATAGCGATATCAAACATTGTTACAAACATATTGCTCTCCTCCGCGTGTATTCTGCTGCTGTATAAGCAGGGATACATCCGCTTTTGTCGGTTCGGAAGGTCTGATAGAATAATGTTCCGCGATTGGCTCAGAACTGGTGTGTTTTCCGGATTCCAGCAGTTTGTCGACAACTTTATCTATGCCGTTATGGTTTGCAAAATGGTGAATATGGTCGCCGAACAGGGTAACTATTGGAATGCGAATAATTTTATCTGGGGGTGGCTGCTCATTCCGCTCACCGCCCTTGCCGAGGTCATCCGCTCGGACTGCAAAGACGGATACCAGGAACTTAAGCAGTTCAATTATTACTTTATCGCCGCCGCAAGCGTGGTTCTTTGGGCGGTCACGGTTCCCACATGGACGCCGTTCTTTCGCGTTGCACAGGGACTTGAAAATGCTGGCGAGATTTTCGCTATCGTCATAAGGCTCGTTCCGTTTTATATCGCATACGCCGGGTGTGTCATCATCGACAATATCTTTGTAGGTCTCGGCAAGACCGGTTACAATGCGGTAAACTCCCTGATTATCAACCTTGGATATTACGGTGTTTTCTATGTCCTGTACCTCACGCACACCATAACATTTACAATGAACACGATAATTTTGATGTTCGGTTTCGGTATGGTGGTACATTATGCTGTTTCCGTTATAGAGGAAAAGGTGTTTTTCAAGAGGACGTTGCATAGCGGGCAGAAGGCTGCGGAATGTTCTACCAGATTATCATAGGGGGTTATACCGATTATAACTGACAAAAGAGACCGGAGGCCGGTCTCTTAATTGGTTAAATAGATGCGTCGGATGTCCTGCTTACAATGTGGCAAAATACTCGTCAACCAGGGCAGACAGCGACACGCTGCGGGCCGAAGCCTCCCTCCGTGCCCGCTCTACCCCTGCCGCTGACAGGCTGAGCGACACGCATATCCGGCTGTCGTCCTCGACAACCTCGCCAAACTCGGCCTCATAGATGTCTGCGTCGAGGTTTTCCTCGGCCCACAGACGGGCCGCATCAAATGTCAACGGTATTATGCGCTCACACCCGCATAGCAGGCCGTTATGCCACTCAGCATACTGTGTCCTCGCGCCGCCCTCACCGTGTAAAAAATACTCGCCCGTGCGTTTGCGGTAGAGGCTATCGCAGCGATAGTTAAAATCCGAGCCGAGGTTGCCGTTGTTTTTGCTGCCTATAAGGGTAGCGGTGTCGGTGTTGTACACTCTGTTATTAAGTATTTTTTTCATGGTTTTTGTCCTTTCTGCCCTCGTAGCCTCTGGGGCGGGGTGTCTTATGGTTATTTGTACCTTACTCAATGTTGTCTATGGCTCAGGTGTAGCCTTGCTCAAAAAAGTCTTTACAAAGTTTTTTATAATTAAGGGTTGCAAAAATGCAATAAAGGCATATAATAATACCAACAGGACCCCCCGCACCTCTCCACAGAAATGTGTGATGTGTCCCAGTGGGGGACATTTTTTATGAGAGGTCATCATGGTCAAAGATCCTGCAACCTATGAAGAAATGATTGCAAAGCTACAAGAACACGGTTGCGTAGTGAAAGATGAGATGTATGCAAAATTAGTTTTAAAGGAAATAGGATACTATCGCCTCTCTGCTTATTTTTTACCTTTTCGGAAAACAGACAGAGCATATAAGGAAGGTACTGACTTTTACAGAGTAGCGCGCATATACGAATTTGACAAGGAAATGAGGAAAGTATTATTTTCTGCTATTGAAATTATAGAAATATATCTGCGCTCTCAATTATCTTATTACCATGCCCACACCTATGGTTCTCTTGGATACAAAAATCCAACGGCTTTTGGAAAAGTCCATAAACATAAAAAATTTGAGGACAACCTTAAACGCGAGATAAGTGCAAATAGGCAACTTCCATTTGTCAAACACCATATTTCACAGTATGGAGGAGAATTTCCGATTTGGGTAATAATGGAACTTTTTACCTTTGGGATGCTTTCCTGTTTCTACAGTGACCTTAAGCGAAAAGATAAAAAGGCTATTGCAAAAACCTTATATGGAGAAAGCGATAATAACATTACCAGCTGGCTTAGGTGTTGTACGGATCTCAGGAATATATGCGCCCATTATGGGCGGTTATATTTTCGCAAGTTTGCGGCTGTACCTGCGGCACTCTCTCAGAACTCTGGTGACAGGAGTTTGTTTTCACAAGTATTGACGGTTAAAGCTCTTTACCCTGATAAAAAAAGATGGGAAAGTGAAGTATTAACTGTAATACGTGCGATAATTGAGGAATACAATGATGTCATAGATCTCTTTGATATCGGGTTTCCGTCTAATTGGGAAAACCTGCTGCAATAAGGGAGTTTTATTAGATTAATAGCAGTAAAAGAGCATATTTTGAATAAGGTGCCCTTTATCACTTCCAAATGTCTATATCAAGATTCTTCAGTATCTACAAAAAAGATGGTATCAGTTTAATGGGTTAAAAGGAGATGCGCCATGAAAAAGAGAAAGACGGCTTTTTGCATTGCGTGTGACGAAGATGTAGAATACATGATGTTTACTGAACGTGTGGAAACTGTCGTTCGTGGTGCAAAAATCAGATATGTCGAAGTTGCTGCGAAATGCCCCGTTTGCGAAGAAGACTTATATGTGCCCGAAGTAAATGACGCTAACGTTCAGGCACGGGAGAATGCGTATCGCAACGCTACGTATTTACTGAATTAACTGGGAAGACACTATTCTGCACCGGAAAGCAATCCGGGATAAGGTACAATAAGTTTCGCAAATTGAAAAGTAGTTAAAAAGAGACATGGTTTGCAGCCCTCTGGTAGAATGAAGTCACGACACACCATTCTGAAAGGAGACAGCAAACCATGTCCGAAAAGATTGTACAGCTAAATGAGGAAGTTATCAAGGGGCAGATTAAGGAGCTGGTGCGCGGTAGCGTAGAGGAAACGCTCAACGAACTGCTGGAGGCTGAGGCAGAGAAACTGACACAGGCAGCCCGGTACGAGCGCAATGAACAGCGCCAGGGCTACCGCAGCGGGCACTATAGCCGCAACCTCACCACCACTTCTGGGGATGTCACTCTCAAGGTACCCAAGCTCAAAGGGATCTCCTTTGAAACTGCTATTATCGAGCGGTACCGCCGCCGGGAGAGCAGTGTGGAAGAAGCTCTCATTGAGATGTATCTGGCAGGCGTATCTGTCCGGCGTGTAGAGGATATCACGGAGGCGTTGTGGGGCAGCAAGGTATCTCCGGCAACTATCAGTGAACTGAACAAGAAGGCGTATGTCCACATCGAGGATTGGCGCAACCGTCCCTTACAGGGCGGCAAATATCCGTATGTTTATGTGG
>OHCP01000480.1_pt1 | contig 14323 bp, 10 predicted proteins | sample 1566811 | NCBI WGS metagenome assembly OHCP01 (sample SAMEA3879591, study PRJEB24766) | human gut metagenome | biome: human-associated habitat; feature: feces | place: USA | collected 1985/1987
GTCTCCTGGCTCGACGCCAAGGCGACCTATGAGCTGAACCCGAACGGCCCGTCCCAGCCCATCATGAAGGAGGGCTGCCTCGACGAGCGCACGGGCCGCTACACCACCGTCAACGACGCAATCAAGGACGCGACTCACGGCGCAGTTGAAGAAGTCACGCTGTACTCCATCATGGAAGACCCGATGACCTCCTGCGGCTGCTTCGAGTGCATCTCCGGCATCGAGCCGATGTCCAACGGCTTTATCGTCGTCAACCGTGAGTACGCCGGCATGACCCCCGCCGGTATGACCTTCGGCGAACTGGCCTCCTGCACCGGCGGCGGCGTGCAGACGCCGGGCTACATGGGCCATGGCCGCCACTTCATCTCCTCCAAGAAGTTCATCCACGCCGAGGGCGGCATTGAGCGCATCGTCTGGATGCCGAAGGAGCTGAAGGATGATGTCGGCGAACGCCTGAACAAGACCGCCAAGGAGCTTTACGGCATCGACATGGAGAAAAAGCAGTATTCTAAGCTGATATCAAGCATCCCGGAGCCAGACATCTCCATGGGTTGTGATGTAGGTTGTCCGTTTATCGGCAGAGCGTTTGATGACAACTGGAAACTTGAAGATCCGACAGGAAAAACGGATGATGATTTCAGGGGGGTTATACAGCAGATCGAGAAGAATATTCTAGAATTAAAGAAAAAATGATTGCAATATAAATTCCAGTTTATCGAACTAAAACATAAGACCGCTTACATCGTGTAGGCGGTCTTATTTCGTGGCAAGATTATTTGATTTTGAGCTTTCTCTTCTTGGCAGAAAGCACTTTGCAGAGAACATCATCGACGGCGTCGGTGTATCTGCCTTGTTCAATCAATTTGTTTTTTAGATTTATAAGGAAAGCAACAATTTCGTTTCTTTCTTTTGTACTTAAATATATATGGTATTTTTCTCCTTTCATACTATCCACCTCGCTGTTTTTATCTGATTTGATGATATATTAAAGAGAAAATTTTATCAAATATGCAAAAAAGGCTTCTGCCCAAAACAGGGCAAAAGCCTTAAAAATTATGCGATTTTGGAGGTTAGTTGCAAGCCAGGGGGGACTATTTCATCTGTTGCAAAACACGTTTTTGAAAAAAAGTGTTGCAAAAGTGTTGCAAAAACGGTTGTTCAAAAAGTGTCAAGTCCCGAAACCCGCATAAATACTGGGTTTTTCGGCACATCTAAACCAAGGGGAACTACTCAAACTCCACCGTTCCCGGGGGTTTGGAGGTAATATCATAAACCACTCTGTTAATATGGGCGCACTCATTTGTTATGCGATTGCTTACCTTAGCAAGAATGTCATAAGGGATGCGGGCCCAATCGGCTGTCATAAAATCATCCGTAGTAACAGCGCGAATAACAACCACATTATCATAAGTTCTGTGATCGCCCATTACGCCGACGGAATTAACACCCGGCAACACGCAGAAAAACTGAGCAAGATTGCTTTCATAGCCGTTTTTGTTCATTTCATCACGGAGAACCCAATCGGCATCCTGCAAAATTTTAACCTTTTCTGCAGTTACCTCTCCGAGAATTCTTACGCCGAGACCGGGACCGGGAAACGGCTGACGCCAAACAAGTTCTTTTGGAATTCCGAGCTTTTCGCCAACCTTGCGAACTTCATCCTTAAAGAGATCGCCAAGCGGCTCAATAGTATCTATAAAATTGATATCATCGGGCTTTTTAACCATATTATGATGCGTTTTGATAACGGCAGTGTTTGCCTTGCCGGCGCTTTTGCCCTTGCCTGATTCAATTCTGTCCGGATAAATTGTGCCCTGTGCGAAATAGCCGTCCTCTGCACGTGAACGAACCTCATCCCAAAACACCTTATAAAACTCTGTGCCGATTATTTTGCGCTTTTCTTCCGGATCTGTTACGCCCTTGAGGCATTTCATAAAATGATCTCCGCAATTTACACGCACAAAATTCATATCAAAAAGGCTTGTGAAAGTTTGTTCAACAAAATCGCCTTCATCCTTTCTCATAAGTCCTTGATCAACAAACACGCAGGTGAGCTGCTTTCCCACTGCTCTTGAAAGGAGGCCGGCGGCAACAGAGGAATCAACTCCGCCGGAAAGGCCGAGGATAACATTTTTATCGCCGATTTTTTCTCTTAATTGAGCAACAGTGCTTTCAATGAAATTATCCATTACCCAATCGCCGTGGCAACCGCAAACCTCATAAAGAAAATTATAAAGCATTTTGTTGCCGAATTCCGAATGAGTAACCTCCGGATGGAACTGAACGGCATAGATGCTTTTTTCCGTGTTTTGCATAGCTGCACACGGGCAATCATTTGTGTTGCCCACAACATCAAATCCGACCGGTGGATTTGCTATATAATCGGTGTGGCTCATCCAAACAACGGATTTTTGAGGCACATCCTTAAAGAGCTTTGAATTATTATCAAGCACGTTAAATTCAATTTTTCCGTATTCCGAAACAGGGGCTGTTTTAACCTCGCCTTTAGCCATCCAAGCTATAAGCTGGCAACCATAGCAAATTCCCAAAACAGGGATTCCCAAATCAAGAATATCAGGAGAATAGTGCGGCGATTCCATATCAAAAACAGAATTTGGGCCGCCTGTAAAAATAATGCCCTTGTAATCATTATTTTTAATTTCCTCTATCGGAGTTGTATAGGGCAAAATCTCGGCATAAACCTTATGATCGCGCACACGCCTTGCGATGAGCTGATTATATTGACCGCCGAAATCAAGAACGAGAATTTTTTCCATATTTTCCTCCAAAACAAATATTTCGTACGGAATTATTATATATTATCGTGCAGGTTATTGCAAGAGAATAAACAAACAATGAAAAAAATATCCAAAAAGAAAAACACAGTTTTACACCGCATTTCAGCGGATGTTTACTTTCTGCACGGCAAAGATATAAAAAACCGCCAATGCTTTGGCATTGACGGTTTAATTACAATTTGGCAGGCAAAGCAAACGCATTGCCTAAAACGCTTTTTAAAAGCGCTTTGAAATTTGCCTTTCAAATTAAGCGAAGCAAATTATTTGATTTTGTGAATTATGGCTTCTCTTTCCGGCCCGTTTGAAACCATAGTTATCGGGAAGCCGATTTGGCTTTCGATAAACTCAACATAATCTCTTGTTTCCTGAGGAAGCTTATCATAATCTCTGATGCCGCGAATATCGCAATGCCAGCCCTTAAAGGTTTTGAAAACGGGCTTGCATCTTTTAAGCTTAGGAGTGGTTGGGAAATAATCAATTACTTCACCGTCAAGTTCATAGCCGACGCACACTTTGATTTCCTCAAGATACGAAAGGCAATCCAGCGCCGTCATAACAACCTGAGTTGCACCCTGGCATTCAACACCGTAGCGAGTTGCAACGCAGTCAAACCAGCCTACCCTTCTCGGTCTGCCGGTGGTGGCACCGAATTCGCCCTTATCGCCGCCGTGAATACGAAGCTCCTGAGCCTCTTCTTCATCAAGTATTTCGGAAACAAATTCGCCTGCACCAACTGCGCTTGAATAAGCCTTTGTTACGCAAACAATATCTTTGATTTGATTTGCGGGAATTCCGGCACCGACGCAGCCGTAGCCTGCAAGAGTTGAAGACGATGTAACCATGGGATAAATGCCGAAATCCGGATCCTTAAGAGTGCCGAGCTGGCCTTCAAGAAGGATTTCTTTACCGTCTTTAATTGCATTTTGAATATATGTGTGAGTGTCGCAAACAAAGGGAGCGATTTTTTCTTTATATTCCATACACTTCTCAAAAAGCTCATCCACATCAAGCAGAGGCTTATTATAAACATATTTGAGAGTAAGATTTTTAAGAGTGCAAATATTTTGAAGCTTTGCCTTTAATGTTTCATCATCAAAAAGTTCATTAACCTGAATGCCGATCTTTGCATATTTATCTGAGAAAAACGGAGCAATACCGCTTTTTGTGGAACCGAAAGCAGCCTTGCCGAGCCTTTCCTCTTCATATTCATCAAGCTTAACATGATAAGGCATAAGAATTTGGCAGCGCTCTGAAACAAGCAAACTAGGATTAAGGCCTGCCTTTTTAACATCATTAAGTTCACTTATAAACCTGTCTATATCAAGGGCAACACCGTTGCCGATAATGCAAACCGTGTTTTCACTGCACACGCCGCTTGGCATAAGATGCAGCGCAAATCTGCCGTGCTCATTTACAATAGTGTGCCCTGCATTTGCACCGCCCTGAAAGCGAATAACAATATCCGCCTGCTGAGCAAACATATCTGTAATTTTGCCTTTGCCTTCGTCGCCCCAATTGGCGCCGACTATTGCTCTTACCATAATTACATTTCTCCATTCACAAAAAAAATAAACATAAAAAGGGAACGGGGTTATTTCCCGTTCCCTTTGCTAATTATATATCAACTTAAAAATTAAGTCAACCAAAATCAGCGAATTTGCTTAATTATAAAACATTTTTCCTAATGTTTGCCATAACCGGCACGGCACATTGCCTGTTTGCTTTGCGGGCACCGGCGCAAACCTTAATTTATTTTTCAATTATCTGAAAGAATAATAGATTTGGCCGTTTTCAAACGAAGCATTTTTATAATAAGCAAGTTCTGCAATATTAACCACTTGGTAACCCTGTGCCACAAGTTCAGGCACAAATCTTGTTACCGCTTCTGCGGTTGATTCATAAATATCGTGCATAAGGATAATATCGCCGTCCGAAACATGATTCATAACGGCATCGTAAGTTTTATTTGAATCCTTTTTATGCCGCCAATCGTTTGTATCAAGGCTCCAAATGCAAATCGGCGCATTGCTGTTTTGCTTAATGGTGTCTGAAATATATCCGCCCGTTGGCCTAAAAGCGGTAGGCTCATAACCCGTTGCATTTTTTATTGCTTCAATGCCGCCTGAAATATCCTCTGCAGTTACATCATTGCCGTAATGAGAATGATCATAGGTGTGATTTCCGAGCTGGCAGCCCAACTTAACCATACGCTGCGCACATTCTTTATTACCTTCATATTGAAGGCGATTGCCAACCATAAAGAATGTTGCCGAGGCATGATTTTGCTCTAATACATCAAGTATCATTGTGGTTGTGGATTTATTAGGGCCGTCATCAAATGAAAGCGCAACCATGGGCTTGTTTGGATCAAGATTTGTTCTGATATAATACGGAGCCTCAACAACCGTTATTTGGCAAGTTGCCGATTTTCCGTTAAATGTGGTGGCCGTTATATTTGCCGTGCCGTTAGCAACGGCAACTATCTCGTTACCCTGTGCCTTTGCAACGGCATCGTTATCCGATGCATAGGTGATATTTGCAGATGCACTGCCCGAAGGAAGCACAGGTGCCAATTTAAGCTTTTCGCCTGCAAAAACATTAGTGTTTTCCTGAGGGAAAGAGATGCTTTCCGGGGCATTTTGAACAGCTACGGAGCACGCCGATGAAAGCCCATTATATGTTTTAACGGTTAACTTTGCCGTGCCGAGTGCATTACCGGTTACAGTGCCGTCTGCCCCTACAGACAGAATATTTGCATCGGACGATTCAAACAAAAATCCCGTGTTAATATCGCTGCCGTCAACGCTGAGCGGCAGTTTATAAGTTTCGCCGCTTCCGAGCAAAAATTCGGACCGGGCAAATGCAATTCCCGTTGGGGCATCCTCAACCTGAACGGTGATTTCATTTTTACCAACCTTTACCTTTGCATTTCCTTTGGCAACGGCAACGAATTTTCCGTTTTTATCAACCGTTACAACATCATTATTAAGACTTTTGAATTTCGGTGTTTTTTTATTATCTCCAACAGGATAATTATATTCCTGCCCAATTCCCAATATCATTGTTGAAGCAACTGCAGGAACATTTTCCTGCTTTTTTGAATTTGCCACTGCGGATGCAACAATTGCAACAGATAATAAAATTGCAACAAACACAACAGCTGTTTTGATGCTAACGGATTTTTTCTTTTCCACAAACATCAATTTTGCCTCCTGACTATTTCATATTCTCCGCCATCCGGGCTGAAATAACGGCAAGTTTTATCTGTGCCGCTTTGTAAAAATCTGATATATTCATCCTCATCAAGCTCAAGATCGCAAAAGCCTTCTGCCGTTTCATCATCATTAACAAACCAACGGCATTGCTCGCACAAAGAATCCATCTTTTCATCTCCGCCCGTTATAAACAGAATTGATACATATAAATAATTATATATATCGGCATTGCTTATTATACATTGAGTAAACGGGAATATCAATAAGCAATTATACCATAAATGACATTTTTTTCATTATTATTTTAGATATTCTTTAAGCAATTGCAAATTGAATCATACAAACACAGCTTTTTATTCGTTTCAAAATTTTTCAGGCAAAAAAAGCTGCGATTGCAAAAGCAATCGCAGCATAAAATTTCAACTGTTTAATCAATCAAGATTTTTCTTAACTGTTTGAAGCTCTGCTTCAAGCTCTTCGGGAAGAGCATCACCGAATTTAGCATAAAGCTCTTCAACGCCTTCAAGTTCTTTCTTCCAAGCGTCTTTATCAACATCAAGAATCTTTTCAAGATCTTCTTTGGTCATATCAAGGCCTTCAAGGTTAATATCGTCTGCCTTGGGAAGATAGCCGATAGCTGTTTCAACAGCATCAACCTTACCTTCACAACGATCGATAATCCAATCAAGAACACGAAGATTGTCGCCGAAGCCGGGCCACAAGAAGTTGCCCTCATCATCCTTACGGAACCAGTTAACATTAAAGATCTTAGGAGCTTTTTCGGGATCAAGAGTTTCGCCGATTTCGATCCAGTGTTTCCAATAATCGCCCATGTTATAACCGCAGAACGGAAGCATAGCCATAGGATCACGACGAATTACACCAACTGCACCTGTTGCTGCAGCTGTTGTTTCGGAGCCCATGATTGAACCTACAAACACACCGTGGTTCCAGTTCTTTGACTGATATACCAACGGAGTAAGCTTAGCACGACGGCCGCCGAATACGAATGCTGAAATCGGAACACCCTGCGGATTTTCAAATTCAGAAGAGATGCAGGGGCAGTTAACTGCGGGAGCAGTAAATCTTGAGTTGGGATGAGCACCCTTTTCTTCAGAAGTTTGGCCGTTCCAAGGATTGCCCTTCCAATCGATTGCATTTGCGGGAGGATTCTTATCGAGGCCTTCCCACCAAACTGTGTTTTTATCAAGATCAAGAGCAACATTTGTGAAAATTGTGCCCTTCTTTGTTGCTGCAAGAGCATTGGGGTTTGACTTTTCGTTTGTGCCGGGAGCAACACCGAAGAAGCCGTTTTCGGGGTTGATTGCATAGAGGCGACCGTCCGGACCTTTTCTGATCCAAGCAATATCATCGCCTACGCACCAAATCTTATAGCCCTTTTTCTTGTAGCCTTCCGGAGGAATAAGCATTGCAAGGTTTGTTTTGCCGCAAGCACTTGGGAAAGCTGCACAGATATATTTGATTTCGCCGTTTGGCTTTTCAAGGCCGAGGATGAGCATATGCTCTGCCTGCCACATTTCTTTTTTACCGAGATAAGAAGCTATACGAAGAGCAAAGCACTTTTTACCGAGAAGTACGTTGCCGCCGTATGCGGAGTTAACGGAAATGATAGTATCATCTTCAGGGAACTGGCAGATCCATCTGTTTTCAGGATCAACATTGCATTTGCAATGCATGCCGCGAACCCAATCGTTTGAATCGCCGAGAGTATCAAGAACCTTCTTGCCTACTCTTGTCATAATATTCATATTAAGAACAACATAGATAGAATCTGTGATCTCAATACCGATCTTTGAGAACGGAGAGCCTACAGGACCCATTGAATAAGGAATGATATACATTGTTCTGCCCTGATAAGAGCCTCTTGCAATATCATAAAGCATTTTATATGCCTTTGAAGGCTCCATCCAATGGTTTGTGGGGCCTGCGTCTTTTTCTTCTCTGGAGCAGATAAGAGTTCTGTCTTCAACACGGGCAACATCGTTTTCCGCTGTTCTGTGAAGATAGCAATCGGGAAGAAGATCTTCGTTAAGCTTAATCATTTCCCCTGTTTCAACAGCTTCTTTTTTGAGAGCGGCAATTTGCTCTGCCGAGCCGTCTATCCACATGATCTTTGATGGCTTTAAAAGTTCTACCTTTTCATCAAGCCAAGCAAGGAGTGACGGATTTTTTGTAAGATTTGTTTCCATATTCATTCTCCTTAATAAATGATTTACAGTTTAAGGGCAAAATACACAAGCGGGCTCTTTTTGCCGCGCCGCCGTTTTTCGCCAATATTTATTATATCAACATTTATTCTAAATTCAATAGTTATTCTTGCTAATTTAACTAAAAATTTACATTATCAATTGGCATATTTGCATAAGCATTCAGCGACAGAGGCGCTTTAACTCCCGCCAGGTATTCATAATATCCCTGCGCTGCAACCATTGCGCCGTTATCGCCGCAATATTTAAGCTGCGGCACCTGAAGCTGCCAACCGTTTCGCAAGCACATTTTTTTGCTTTCGCTTCTTAAAAGCGAATTTGCCGAAACACCGCCTGCAAGCACGATTTTTTTATAGCCAAAATCCTTTGCCGCCTTTTCAAAATTGTTTATGAGGCAATCAACAACGGCCTTTTGAAAAGACGCCGCAAGATCTGCCGTGTTAACAGTTTCCCCTTTTTGAGCCGAATTATGAACAGTATTTATAACAGAAGTTTTAAGGCCGCTGAACGAAAAATCGTAAGGCGCATCTGCAATTTTGGGATGCGGAAAAGAAAAAGCGTTTGGATTTCCCTGCGAGCTGATTTTATCAATACTGATACCGCCGGGATATTCCAGCCCCATTGTGCGCCCCGCTTTATCAAGCGCTTCACCTGCAGCGTCATCACGGGTTTTACCGATTACTTTATAATCCGTGTAGCTGTTTACGGCCACAATATGCGAATGGCCGCCGCTAACAGCAAGGCACAAAAACGGAGGCTCAAGTTGCGATGTAAGATAATTTGCCGCAATGTGCGAGCGAAGATGATGAACGGGCACAAGCGGCTTTCCCGATGCAGCCGAAAGCCCCTTTGCAAAATTCACGCCGACGAGCAATGCGCCTATAAGCCCCGGAGCATATGTAACGGCGATTGCATCAATATCCTCTATTGTGCAATCCGCCTGCGAAAGGGCCTCTGCCACAACACCGCTTATTGATTCCGCATGGCGGCGTGAAGCAATTTCAGGCACAACACCGCCGTAAAGCTTATGCTCATTAAGCGAGGTTGCCACAACATTGGAAAGCACCGTTCTGCCGTTTTCAACAACTGCGGCGGCTGTTTCATCACAAGAAGATTCAATTCCGAGTATTTTCACTTTTGCGTGCCTCCTTCACAGGGTTTATCCCTTTTCATTAAAACGGCATTTTCCGTTGGCATTGAATAATAATTTTTACGCACACCCGTGTCATAAAACCCAAGCGATTTATAAAGTGCAATTGCGGGAGCATTACTTTCGCGAACATCAAGAAAAACATCGCAATCAGCCTCATCAAGCGCCTTCTTCAGCACGGCACGGGCTATGCCGTTTTCCCTGAATTCGGGCAACACCGCCACACGAACTATATCTGCTTCTCCGGTGAGAACATATATTCCCACATAACCCACTGCGCTGCCACCGCACACGGCGATATAAAAGCGTGAAAATTCATTTTCAAGCTCTGCGGAAATTGCGGTTTCGTTCCACGGGCGTGAAAAGCATTTATTTTCTATTTTTGCAACATCCGCCGTGTATTTCTCTGTTAACCTTTTAATTTCAAAATCAATTTTCATTATTTTCTCTTTATTTGTATATCTCAGTGAGCCTCATACCATGTTTTGCCGATTTTTCCGTCTGCAAGCAGCTTAACCTTAAAGCTGCAGGCATTTTCCATTTCATCGGTAACTATTTTGAGAGCTTTTTCGGCCTCTTCAAGCGGTGCCTCAACTATAAGTTCATCGTGCACCTGCAAAATAAGGCGTGATTTCATATTTTCCTTTTCAAGGCGATTATCAACACGAATCATTGCAATCTTAATAATATCGGCCGCCGTGCCTTGAATCGGCATATTCATTGCAACTCTTTCGCCGAATGCACGCATCATATGATTTGACGATGCAAGTTCCGGCAAATAACGGCGGCGATTAAACAAGGTTTGTGCATAGCCGTTTTCCTTTGCATCTGCCACCATTTTATTCATATATTCTGCCACACCCGAAAAGTGATTTAGATAACCGTTTATATAATCTTTTGCTTCTTTAACGGAAACACCGATATCCTTTGCAAGGCTGAACGCACCTATGCCGTAAACAATGCCGAAATTAACAGCTTTTGCACGGGAGCGCAAAAGAGGAGTAACCATTTCCTGCGGCAAATTAAACACCTGTGCAGCCGTTGTGCGGTGAATATCCTCGCCGTTATTGAAAGCGGAAATCATATTTTCATCATTTGCAAGAGCGGCAAGCACACGAAGTTCAATTTGGCTGTAGTCTGCATCAATCAATAATTTTCCGTTTCCCGCAATAAAGAAGCGGCGCATTTCCTTGCCGAGTTCCGTTCTTATGGGAATGTTTTGCAAATTCGGCTCAAGAGAAGAAATTCTGCCCGTGCGTGTTTCCACTTGATTGAATGATGTGTGAATTCTTCCGTCTGCGGCTATAACCTTCAACAAACCGTCGCAATAAGTTGATTTCAGCTTTGACAGACTTCTGTATTCCAAAATAAGCTTAACGATGGGATATTCGGGAGCAAGCTCCTCCAATATTTCCGCCTTGGTGGAATAACCGCTTTTCGTTTTCTTTTTGCACGGAATCATCAGTTCTTCAAACAGCACAACACCAAGCTGTTTTGGCGAATTAATATTAAATTCGTGCCCTGCAGACTCATAAATTTGCGCCGTAAGCTCTTTGATTCTTGCAAAAAGTTTATCCGAAAACTGCTCTATTCCGCTTTTATCAACTTCAAAACCGGCAATTTCCATTTTGCCGAGCACTCTTGCAAGCGGTAATTCAATGTTTTTAAGCAAATCCGTTTGATTTGCATCAAGCAGCTTTTCATCTGTTTTTTCAAACAAATCCGCAAGCACAGCGGCATTAACAACATTTTCATCATCCGAGCCGAGTTCGTTTTTATATTCCGGAACGGAAACGCCGTATTCCGCACAAAGATGTGAAATATCATAATTACTGTCTGACGGGCGCAACAAATAAGCCGAAAGCATTAAATCGCCGCAAACATTATTACAAGATATTCCAAGCTGCGCAGCAAGGCGATGAAGATACTTAGTGTTATATGAATATTTTTTAACATCACTTTCAAAAAATGATTTTACAAAATCTGAATATTCTGTATCAAACGAGTGAAAGACCGTTATTTCATCACCGTTTGCAAAATAAAATTCTGTTATTTCATTATCTGCAACAGCGCAATAAAAATATGCTTTTTCAGCAAATTCAAAGCTTGAATAATCTGAATCTTTTTTCACAATATGGCGATTTGCCTTTTCGGGTTGTGCAGAATGAGCATCGTTTATGTTAAGCTCAAACTTATCCATCAGGCTGAAAAGCTCATACTTTGCAAAAAGTTTTGCCGAGTTCTCACTTTTTTTGCCCGGCAAATAATCCGAAACATTTGTATCAACCGGTGCATTAGTTCTGATAGTGCCGAGATCAAGCGAAAGATATGCTTTTTCTTTATCACGGCGCAGCTTTTCACGCACGCCGGGTTTTATATCAAGCTCATCAAGATGATCGTAAATATAATCAATATTGTGATAATTTTGAATTAAGGAAAGAGCGGTTTTAGCCCCAACTCCCGCAACGCCCGGAATATTATCGCTTGAATCGCCCTGGAGCGCTTTAACCTGAATAAGCTCTTGCGGAGTTATTCCGTATTCATCAGCTATAACAGACTCATCGTACGGATCCGTTACGGCTTTGCCTGCTTTTGTGTGGGCAAGAAGCACCGTTACGCCGCCATGAGCAAGCTGAAGCGAATCTCGGTCTCCTGTTGCAATAAAGCAAAGATCACCGCTTTCACGGCATTTTTGAGCAAGAGTGCCGAGAATATCATCAGCCTCCCACCCCTCACATTCAAGAGTTTTTATTCCAAGGCTTTTTAAAATTTCTTTTATCATCGGCATTTGTGTGCGCAACTCGGCAGGCATTTCATGACGGCCCGCTTTATATTCCGCATACATTCTGTGGCGGAATGTCGGCGCATGCAAATCAAAGGCAACCGCAATTGCCTCTGCCTGTGACATTTCTTTTAACTTAAGCAAAATATTCAAAAAGCCGTAAACAGCATTTGTATATATTCCGCTTTTGGTTGTGAGCACTTTAATTCCGTAAAATGCTCTGTTCATAATACTGTTGCCGTCCACAACAAGAAGCCTCATTAAAATTCCTCACTTTTCTGATATCAGAATTTACATTTCGCAAATGATTATACAGCAAATCGGCCGATATATCAACATCGGCAGGATAATTTATCACCTGCCGCAGCTTAAAACAACAATAAAAATCAAAGAATATGCCCGGACACACTCGGCAAAGAACAATTGCTTAACAAAACGAAGCAAACGGCAAAACACTGTGCTGACAAGGCATTAAAAGCAGCAACCTGCCATACCGTTCGTGCCATACCTTTTATCCGTTTTTTGATTTTTGAGTACATGATTGTTTAAGCAAACTTATTTTTGCAGCGCAATAACAAAAATCTGCCAACACTTGCGTGTTGGCAGATTCTTTTAACGGTGCAACGGGCAAAGTCAGAAATACTTTAACCGCATTTTTATTTACCGAGTGCGCTCCAAGGCGCATTATTTTAATTTATGTGTTTATATCCTCAAAAGCCGCAATTATTTTTGGGGACCGTTAAAGCCGTTTTTCTCCTGAAAAGCAGCAATCTTATCAATAACGCCGAGCACAACCTCAAAGCCGTCGCCAACCGTTTCCATATCAAATCTTTCGGGCATATCGCGCCAAGTATGATAATAATAAGTGAGAACGGGATTTTGTGCGGCAAAGGTTACGGATTTAATGCCGGCTTTCGTAAGCGGAGTACTGTCGCAACCGCCTACGGGATTGTGAATGCAATAATTTGTTTTGCTTTCAACGCCCACTTCTTTAAAGGTATCCTTAAACATCTGCTCAAGATCCTTATCAAAGCGTGTAAACTGCCAATCGTCTTTAATAACAACCTCAAAATATTCCTTATCGGCAACGGAATCTATATTTATATTCCAAGCATTTTTTGTAAGATCGTCATTCTTATGTTCCTTGGCAAAAGCAATGGAGCCTCTGAGGCCGGCCTCTTCTGCGCCGCAGTTAAAATCAACTATACGGCAGTTTTTAGGCATTTTATCGGGATTTTCCGCAAAATATTTTGTTACGGTATAGCTAAGTGCGCAACCTGTTGCATTATCCATTGCACCTCTTGAAGCATTGCGCGGGTGAGGATCTGCCCACATAACAACAAAGCAGCTGCCGAAAGCGGTGATTGCAGGCATAAACAGCATAGCTGTATTTAAGCGGGCAAAAGCTTCCGAATAGAAGGCGTTATAAGCAAATGAAGCGCCGAAATAGCAGCCGCCGTAAATGACAGCCATTGCAATTGAAACACCTATCATAAAGAAAACACAAAGCGCACCGAAACCAACCTTGCCGTAAGTGGCAATCATTCCGATTGCAGGCTTATCTTTATATTTATATGAATGCTCTGAATGGCGCCAAGTCCAGCTTGTGTCTGTGTGGCCTGAAAGAATAATTGTGTAATCATATTTACCGTCCGGAGGAAGAAGCTCGCCATATGTATTTTGAGAAATTTCCTGCCTGAAAAACATATCAAACCATGTTTTATAGAGGAAAACGCTGCATACAAGCCAAATAAGAACAGCAACGCCGAAGAACGCCATTCCAAACCAAAGAGTTTCAACCTTGATTGCAAAGTAAGAAAGCACACTTAAAATGATGCCTGCATAACCTGCATAAGGAATGCCGCCGATTGATGATCTGGGAGAAAGTGCAAATTCCTCTTGCTTTGGCTCTATACCGATTTCACGGAGCTTATCGCCCATATAATCGGCATACTTTTTTTCGTTATCAGAGCCGGGAAGCCTGGAGCCGATTTTTTTTGCTGCGTGGGTGACAATATCAAATGCCTCCTGTGCATATTTTTTATTTTCTTCTTTCACTTAATTGACCTCCTATAATGAAATACAAATCAATTTTATCACACAGATTAAAAATTAGCAAATTTTGTTAATAAATTAACACAATAAAGTGT
>OHCP01000481.1_pt1 | contig 14313 bp, 13 predicted proteins | sample 1566811 | NCBI WGS metagenome assembly OHCP01 (sample SAMEA3879591, study PRJEB24766) | human gut metagenome | biome: human-associated habitat; feature: feces | place: USA | collected 1985/1987
GCAGATGCGATCATTAAAAGCATACTTGGCCAAGAAGGTCTTCTTTCCGAAAGCATATCAAAGCGAGTAAAGAAGAACGATGATGCCATGAAAAGAATGATTCGGCAGAATAAGCAAATGCTTGCAATGATTGGACGCGCTGCTGACGAGCTTTCTGCAGAAATAACAACTGATGGTAGTAACGTAATTATCCCTCAAAAAAGATTTAATAACGCTGAATCGCTTTTGCGAGATATTAACGCTCAAGCAGCAGAAGCATTAAATGCTACAACACAAACTGCCCAACTACTAGCAGAAGCTAACGAGCAACTGAAAGTCATTGAGATCGAGACTTATAACAACTTTAAGCTTATGGCTAACGGCCTAATTACGGAAACGATCACACATGAACTTCATTCTGTGAGTAAGACGTCTGTAGACCAAAACATTCCTAAACATTTTGATTTTCTAAAGAGATACTTTAGTGATCATCAAGATATTGCTGATTATAACCTAGAAGTGTATCCAATCAAAAATGGCTATGAGGCGGTTTTGTCAAAACTCGAAAGTGTTTCAGATTTGTATTCTTTTTTAGAAACCACCTTCATTAAAAAGGGCACTTATGATGAATTTGTGCCTCAAGATATTCACCAAACAGTCCTATCGGTTTATGCGAATCTTATGAAGTCCTCATCATTAAAGAATCTAGATGTTTTTTGCTCCTGCGATGGAGTAAGCTGGCTCGCACCCAAAGGCGTATTAATCCATGTTTTTTATAACTTGTTCAGCAATTCCTTATATTGGATCAATAAAAGACGAGAATATGCAAAAACGGACACGAAATTCGTTTCTGACGCTTCTGATGCTATTCGTGTCGAACCGTATGGCAATGACGGAGTAATTGTTTACGATACAGGGACGGGAGTATTACCTGTAATGCAGGACATCCTTTTTAGCCCGCTGCAATCCGGAAAGCCAAACAATGAGGGACGCGGAATGGGATTGTATATAGTAAAGCAATTAATGAACTCGTTTGGTGGCGATATAGTTTTACTAAGCGATATAAACCATTTTGGGAATAGATATAAGTTCTTAATTACTGTAGAGGAGAAAGAAAATGAAAGAAGTCTCTTATAATGAGCTCTTCAATAATACACAAATTGATTTATCCGTTTTCTTTGAAGATGACTTCACATTTCCTAGATCTTTTGAGTTAAGCACCATTCTATATAGGGTCGTTCACATGAACGTGCCGTTAGTACTTGAACCTATGATAGAACGGCTTAATCAAATTGATCCATCCTTTGCAGAGTCACTTCAAGCTTTCGTTATTGAGTTTCAGAAATGGGACGATCTAATAGAGGATTGGAAGCAAGTAATCAGAGACGATATTGACAGCGCATTATCGATAATAGGACAAAAAAACGAATCTGCGTACAGATTATTACAGGAAAAAATCGGACTAATTTCTGTTACTGAGCCAGAGGAAATATATTCTGTTTTGCATCATTATGGCGCTTTTTGTGTAATCCCACCCGTGTATTCCCCCATTTTTGACGAATTTATATGCTGTAAACGCGTTTGGGAACCGTTTTGCATATATTCAGATTATTCTGCTGATGTTAGCGATGATCTTCAAAGGAAAGTATCTTATTTGAAAAAGCAGCAAGCAATCATATGCTGCTACATCGACAACAATTTATGTGGAGAGAATAAAGCTGAACAAATTGTCTGCGCTTTGGAAAGCCTTTCAGCTTCTAACGATGGCCACTGCATAGGAGCTGTTGTCACATCAAAAGATCCCTTTCATAAAATTAATGACAACATTTTTATTGATTGTGTTGAAAAAGACCATATGGATCAGCTAAAGGGGGCTTTGCTTAGAAGCGTCTATCATTATCTGCTTCATTCCATTAAGGAACACTATTTGTGTGGAATTAGCTCTGCTTTCAGTAAAGCAGCTTCCCATCGTAATATTGCCCTTTATCTATCTGAAATGGCACGTTATGAAGGGATAAGTAACTATACCATGCTTACAGAGTGGCTCAAGGGGCTTACAGAGTATTACACTTTGCAAAGTAACAGTATTGAAAAACTGATTTCTATTGCTAATCTTATTGAGCGGCAAGATGATACTGAGCCGATGATAGATGAAGATTTGAGTGATCTATCCGATATTAACACATTTGAAGCTTTTGATTATAGTGTTAATCGGTATTTTCAATCCGTCGAGCCGGGCGATATCTTTATCTCCGAGGATAATAGGGTATACATATTAGTTGGACAAGCCTGCGATATGGCTATGGGTGAGTCCCGCAATAGGAGAAATGGCCTTTGTGAGATGATAGAAGCATCTTTTTTACCATTACCCACTCTGAAAAAAATTTCCGACGATCAAGAACATATGTGGATCAACCACTTTATTAAAGACGCTTCTTCGGGCTCGCTGAAAATAAACTATCAAAAGCGGCTTTTTGTTGAAAACGAAGTCCTAAGTTTATCTTCTTACAATGCTGATGGTATTTGCCGTATGCCATTAAACGGGATGGCGAGCAACCCAATTATGCAAGAATACCAGATCAGCTATTACGATGACTTAAAGCTCTTTTTTAATTCAATAATGTTATTAAAATCTCAGTGTAACGCTGCCGCAGAAACGGTATTAGCAAATAGATCAATTAACTGGGTTTGCACACTTCTAGACTATAACGCTGATGAGGATTATTTAAAATACCCGCTGCGCCGGGTTTGCCGATTAAGAGAAAAATATTTGCTATTTCTATACAAACTGTTTCTCGAATACAGAGGCAGGATCCCGTTTAATACCGTTAATATGAACCGAACAGTTTCTCTATCCATGACCTTTTTCTATTTAGACAAATCAACTTCAGGCAATGTTGATGTATGGCTTAATCGTCCTAACAAAGAAATAAAGCTGGACTGGCCGTGGTTTATTTCTGGTCAGACGGTGAAAAAAATCTTATCGGAAATGTGCCCGGGAATAAATGTAAAAACAGAAGAAGAGAAGTATTTAGTAGAGGGGCGAAGTGTTGAACTGTTATTAAGTGACGGGAAGAGTCTCAGATTGTCCAAAAAAACAAAAACGTCTCTCACAGTTTCTATTCAGTAATTGTTATGCGATATAACAACTATTCCAAATGCTTTATACTTGATTAAAGGCTAAAACTCCTAGATACACAAAGGCGATGGTTATCATGAGAGATTTAGAGATGAGTTATTATAATATCTACCACTACTGCAATGTGGCAGACAACTTGATATCATATTTTACATGTGATATTGAATGGGCTCCAACGGGAGCGCAATTTACAGATGCTTTTTTCGCAGATCAGCCCGAGAATTTCCGCAAGTACTCAGCATTACACGAGTTTTGTGAATTTGTTATTGACCGCCTCTTATATGAAGAAACTCATAAACAGCTTCAAAGAATTCAAGATGAATATGATAAGTATGATAAAACACTTGACAAGAGGTTGCGTTTACAAAAAGCATTTTGTTATGACAAACGATTCACTGCAAGTACAAAGATTGAAATAGATTACCTTTTTGACTATTTGGGGATAAAGCACAAAGCATTCTTTGACTTTTTATTGGAGAGCAACTTCACATTGATAGAAGATTCATATGATGAATTTATCGAATTTGACAGTGTCCTTGGAGATGTTGTGCTCCAATTATCAAAAGAGATGTTTTATGTTCTCTTTCAAAACAGAGATTTCTTGCTGAAATTCAATCTATATTTATCATATTCGAACCATTATGATATGGAACGGTGTTCAATACCTTTTTGGGCTAAGCGAGCCGTCAAATACCGGGACAAAGGACGTTGCGTTTTTTGCGGCGCAGATTTATCTGGCTTGCTTGATGTTGAAGATGATCGAAGCGTTCACTATGATCACATCGTTCCCTTGCATGAGGGAGGAATAAATGATATAAGCAATTTACAATTACTATGTCAACACTGCAATACTTCAAAAAAGGCTACAATCCTTACGAGTAATAAATATAAGGATTGGTATGACATGGATTGATCTTTCAACAACAATCTGACTTCTGTTGTTGGCCAAGAACCTGTTTTTGCTTTTCAAATCTGCAAATCTGATTCTTACACATTGGCGCTCTCCGGCGTTCTGCGGTAGGATATGGATGAAGAAAGAACCACCCACCGTAAATGTGAATGGAGGCGCGGTATGGAAAACAGGTTTGCAGCGGCGCGGAGGCGGTATCTGCGCGAGTACAGAGACGGCATCTACACGGGGATGCTGCTGACCGGCAAGCTGGACGACCATCTCAAGGAAATCGGTGACACGGCACAGGAGATGTTCGATCGGCTGGTCGCGCAGATGAAGGATGCTGAGGGTGTCACTGAACGGCTGAAGGCCGAAAAACAAATGGAATGGGTGGGACGGATGAACAGCATCTGCAGCCGTGCGGAGGAAGTTGTCCTTTCTGAGCTGGTTTATTGCTGAGGTGTGGTGATGTTCAAGTATAGAAGAAATCGAGTGTTAGCACTCTGCGCCGGCGAGCGACGGCTGCTGGTAAAGGCCCTGTTGTCCTTTCGGAACAAGCTGGTAGCAAGCGGCAAGCCCGATGAGGATATCAATGAGCTGCTGATCCGGCTGCTGCGGTAAAAACTGAATACGAGAAATGAGCGTCTGCTTCTGAAAAGAGGCAGGCGCTTATTTTTATGGCATCAATTTTGCTGCCACACCGATGAACTCCGCAATGGATATGGCATCACTTTTGATGCCATAGACGAAAAATGGCTCCATTTCGGAGCCACGAGCAGTCCTGTATAGGAAAATGGCTCCGATTTGGAGCCAAAACAAAAAATTTTCCGAGGGGGGTTAATTTTTGGCCTTCTCGCTGCCTACCAAGTGAGGGGATAAATATTTTTTCGAGCGACTTAATTTTCGTCCTTTCTCGTGATCTACCACTTGAGGGGAGAAAAGTCAACAAGGGACATGGAGAAAGAATTTTTCGGCAGGTCCCTAAAAATGCTCCTCTCTCATTCCTCACATTATGAGGATACGTACCTGGACAACTGAATAGCCGTTACCGAGACAGATATGACTGTGCGACGACCGCAAAAGAGCGAGCACGGCAACGCCGCGGACCAAGGGGTCACCGAAAAGTCGGCTGACTTTTTGGGGAGAGGAGGAGCAACGAAATGAGCGGACTTTTCGTGCTTGCACGGAAAGCGAGCGATATGGAGTTTGCGACGACGAGGGGCAGGCATATAAAAACGATATCGGAAGTACGGCACCAACCAAAAAACACAATTACCAGCGAAAGAAAGAAGGTGAAACACATGAACAAGCTACAACTGATCGATGCCGATACCCTGTATTACAAACCCCTTGCCCACCCCAAAATGCTCATCGACGGTGTTCTCTCCGACGGGCTCGCCATTTTAGCGGGTGACTCCAAGATCGGCAAGAGCTGGATGGTGCTGTGGCTGTGCCTGCAAATCAGCCGCGGCGAGGCGGTGTGGGGGCTGCCCACCAGAAAAACCGATGTGGTATATCTGGCTTTGGAGGACCGGGAATGGCGCGTTCAGCAGCGTATGCAGGAGCTGACGGATTCTCCGCCGGAGAATCTCCGCTTCGGCTTTTCCTGCGGGCAGCTGGGCGCGGAGCTGGAGGGGCAGATCGAGGAGACTCTGCGGGAATTTCCCTCCACGGGCCTGATATTCATCGATACCCTCCAAATGGTGCGGGACAATACTTCCGCAAAGGTCAATGCCTATGCCCAGGACTACAAGGATCTGTCCGGCCTGAAAAAGCTTGCCGATGACCACGGCATTTGCATCTTCGTTGTCCATCACACCCGAAAGGAGCGGGACAGCAGCAATATTTTCAACGACATGACCGGCTCCACAGGCATTTTGGGAGTGGCGGATACGGGGATGATTCTCCGCAAGGATGACCGCTTCGGCGATTGTGCCACCCTCTGCATTACGGGCCGGGGTGTGGAGGAGAAGAAGCTGAAAATGCAGATGCGGGGCGTCCGATGGGAGATTACCGAGGCGCTTAGCGCCGACAATTTGCGAAAGGAACGCATCCCGGACTTTGTTTTTCAGGTGGCGGATTTTCTCTTGGCGCACGGGCGGTTTCGGGGCACGGTGTCCCAACTGCTTGCCGCCGTAGGTAATACGGAGCTGAAGCCCAACCTCGCCAGCAAGACCCGTCATTACAGCGATGTGCTGCTGCCCCTGGGAATCACCTACGAGTATCGTAAAACGGCGGCTGCCCGGCTGGTGCTTTTGGAGCTGCATGACGGTGCTGACGGTCATGACGGTTCCTCCGGAAGCGAAAGACTTGCGTCACTGCGGAAACAGAATGACGGAACCTTTCGGCTTCCCCAAGCATCGTCACAAGCGTCATCTGCGTCATGGGAGGAGGCGGAGGTCGATGAGGAATTGCCGCTTTAAGGGGTGCGGGGCTATACACCGCTTTTTTATCCGTAAGGATAACGAGCATGGGATTTGTGTAGCCCTGCGGCACCCAATTCCCCCGTATCTGCCGATACGAAAGGGGCGCGCCCCTGTAACCCCGCTGAAAGGATGTGATATCTATGCGGAATCGAACAGAGGAAATCAATGTGCGAGTCTATAAAACCGAGAAGAATACCATTCGCAGAAAGGCAAAGAAATGCGGCATGAATATGTCGGAATACCTCCGAACCTTGGGAACCGGCGCAGCGGTGAGAGAGGCTCCGCGTCGGGAGCTGATGCTGGCGTATCAGAAGCTGACAACGCTCCACGATACCGTCCGCTACGAGCTTGCCATGAGGGACTTTGACGAGGCCCTGACCGAGATCGAGAGCCTGCTTCTGCGTGCCTATCACGGGAAGGAGGATGCCGATGGCGGTGACGAAGATCTGGGCGATCCATGACAGCGTCAGCCGTGTGGTGGACTACTGCACCAACCCCAGCAAGACCAAGCTAAGCGACCTGGAGCAGGTGCTGCTGTATGCTGCCGACAAAGAAAAAACCCTGGATGAGGGGGAGCAGCAATACGCCGTCACCGGAATTGGCTGCAGGGCGGAGTCCGCCGCAAGGGAGATGGCTGCCGTGCAGAGGCGCTTCGGCAAAGCCGGCGGCAATGTGGCCTACCACGCCTACCAGTCCTTCAAGACCGGTGAGGTCACGGCGGAGGAATGCCATCGCATCGGCGTGGAGACGGCGCGGCGGCTTTGGGGGAACGACCGGCAGGTGCTTGTTGCCACTCACTTCAACACCGGCACTTATCACAACCACTTTGTTGTGAATCCGGTGAATATGTGGACGGGCAAAAAGTTGGAGGCAAAATACGAGGTTTACTACAAGCTGCGGGATATGTCCGACCGTATCTGCAAGGAGCATGGCCTGTCGGTGGTGAAAAATCCCCAACGGCATAAAACGGCGCGGTCGGTCTACTTTGCCGAAAAGGACGGCGAGCCCACCCGCTACAACCTCATGCGGCGGGCGCTGGACGAGGCGCTGACGATATCGAGCAGCTGGACGGAGCTGAGTGCCGTGCTGCGGAAGAAGGGCTATGTGTTCGTGTGCGATCCCTACCGCAGGTACGCCACCATCCGCTCTCTAAGCGCTAAAAAGTGTATGCGCACCTTCCGGCTGGGAGCCGAATATGACAAGGAGGCGCTGCAGGACAGGCTGCTGGAGAACCAGCGGGACATCCGTGTGACCCGGCGTTATTTTGAATTCATGAGGCCCTACACACGGGAATATGCCAGGAAAAATCCGCCGACGGAAGAATATTACCGGCAGCGGGATTTTTATCTGCATTTGCCCCGCGTCACCGGGTATTTGAGCTTCTTCCGCTGTGTGGCAATCGTGCTGGGCGTTGCGCCGCTGTACGAAAAGGAGTATCGGCAGCCCTTGTCAGCGGAGTGCCGGGAGGCTTGCCGCAAGCTAGATCGCTTCACCGCTGAGATAACGCTGGTGTGTCGGGAGCATTTGGACACGCCGGAGGATGTGCAGAGGTTTCTTGCACGAATGGACAAGGAGATGGATGCAATATCCGCTGCACGCAGCAAAATCCGCAATAAGCAGCGAGGCTGCGCCGATCCTGCGGAGAGGGTCGAGCTGAAAAAGTCCTGCGCCGCCTGCACCGCAGAGCTTTCCCGGCTTCGGAAACAAAAGCAAACCGCCTATAACATGATTGAGGATAACCCAAAGCTGAAAGACCTCTTGGTGTGTGAATTGGATGCGTGGGTGGAAAACGACCCCTACCTATCCCCGCGGGAAAAGCAGGTGCTGCGAAATCAGCAACCGTCCCAAGAGGAGAAGACGATTATATGATGAAAGGAAGGATTCGATGAAGAACGACCGATCGATTGATTTGGGGCTGACCGGGTATGAGGAGCTTTTTATGAGCACGGAGGAACGGCTCGATGCGAAAAAGCCAAGGGTAGAGGCAATCCCGCTGGCTGCCCTCACACCCTTTCGAAATCACCCCTTTAAGGTGAAGGAGGACGAGGAAATGACGCAGCTCATGAGGAGCATTGCCGATGCCGGTGTGCTCTCTCCGGCACTGGCAAGGCCGCTGCCGGGCGGCGGCTATGAGCTGATCTCCGGTCACCGGCGGCTGGCAGCGTGCAAGGCGCTGGGGATGGACACCATGCCGGTGATTATCCGCAAGCTGACCGACGAAGAGGCCGTCATTACCATGGTGGACAGCAGCCTACAGCGGGAGCACATTCTGCCGTCGGAAAAGGCCTTTGCGTACAAGATGAAAATGGAGGTGCTGCGCCACCAAGGGCGAACTTCGGACCAACTTGGTCCGAAGTTGACAGTCGAAGAAATTGCAAAGGGAGACAGTGCCTCTCAAGTCAAACGCTATATCCGCCTTACCAACCTGATCCCCGAAATCCTCCAGATGGTGGATGACGGAAGGATTGCCCTGACTCCGGCGGTGGAGCTGTCCTATTTGCAGCCGTCCGAGCAGGAGATGCTCTTCTCCGTGATGGACAGCGATGAGGTAACGCCGTCCTTGTCTCAGGCCCGGCGGCTGCGGCGCATGAGCGAGGCGCGGACTCTCACGGATGACGCGGTGCTGCAGCTTCTGTCCGAGGTTAAGGGCAATCAGGTGGAATATGTGAAGGTGCCGGTAGACAAGCTCCGCAGCTTTTTCCGCCCGGACACCTCCGTGAAGCAGATGACCGAGACACTTGTCAAGGCCATGGACTTTTATAACAAACACTTGGCGCGGCAGCGCAAAGACCGGGACGCCCGGTGAAAGGAGATTAAATTATGAAAGCTAATTTTGATTTTAACCGTTTGAGCGAAAGCAGAAAACAGGAGCTTGACCGTATGGTCGCAGATTTTTCCGAGGCGGGTTGCCTCTTTGTTGAGGATCTTTTCCTTGAATTTCTCATCGATGCTGATAACGGTATTGACCGCAGCGATGATAAGCTTGTGGCAACCTTTGATGATGAGTGCGGACACGAGCTTGTGTTTATTCTCTCTCAGGAAGAGGTTCACTATGTAATCCATGCTATTTCGAAAAAACTGGATAATATGGTATGCGAAGGCGGCACTCTCTTCGGTGAGGATGAAAACGAAGAGGGTATCGTCAGCCTCTCGCCGGTGAACACAGAAGAAGAGCTTGATATGCTTCTCGCACATGTGCTTGGTGACGATGGAGGTGGTGCCGATGACTAAAATCGAAATTCAGACCCTGTATGAGGTGATGTTCACGGACTACCCCGACATTGTAAATGTGGCGCAGGTGCAGGCGATGCTGGGCATCAGCCGTCATCTGGCCTATGCACTGATCGGCGACGGCGACATCCCCGGTATGAAAATCGGCAACGCCTACCGCGTCCCCAAAATCAATGTGATCCGCTACGCACTCTCGGCGGGAAATCCGCAGCCGGCGGCGTAGCCGGGATTTGAACCTGTATGGCACATTGGACGGGCATTCCCGCCGGGCGTATAATAAAAACGGTCCGAAAGGGTGCCCGTTCATGTGCTATCCGCAAAGGAGGTAGAGTTTATGATAGCAGGACACCTGCAAATAAAAAACGACAATTACTACATGGTGCTGAATTACACGGATGCCAACGGCAAGCGCAGGCAGCCGTGGATTCCCACAGGACTTCCCGCAAAGGGAAACAAGCGCCGCGCTGAGAAGCTGCTGCTGGACACCCGCAAGAGCTTTGTCCCGCCGGTTGTGAGCAAGGAGAACGAGGACATCTCCTCTGATATGCTGTTTGCCGACTACATGGAGCTGTGGCTGGAGATTATCCGCAGCTCGGTGGAAAAGACCACCTTTTCCTCTTACACGCAGATGGTAAAGGGGAAGATCGCACCGTATTTCCGAAACACTGGGCTGACGCTGGACGGAATCCAAGCCAAGCACATTCAGAGCTTTTATCTGCATGAGCTAAAAACCGTGTCGCCCGGTACGGTAATCCACTATCACGCCAATATCCACAAGGCGCTGAAATACGCCGTCAAAATGGACCTGATTCCCTTCAACCCCGCCGACAAGGTGGAGCGCCCCAAGAAGCAGCGGTACATTGCGGACTATTACCGGCAGGAGGAGTTGGAGAGGCTGCTGGAAGCATCCAAGGATCATCCGTACTCTCTGCTGATTCAGATGACCGCCTTTTACGGCCTGCGCCGCAGCGAGGCGCTGGGGCTAAAATGGGACGCCATCGACTTTGAGCGGGACACCATCACCATTAAGCACATTGTAACCAACGCAAAGATAGACGGCAAATGTGAAATCGTTTGCGCCGACCGTGCCAAGACGAAATCCAGCCTGCGCTCCCTGCCGCTGGTCAGCAATATCCGGGAAAAGCTGCTGGCGCTGAGGGAGCAGCAAAAGGAGAATCGGCGCGTATGCGGAAATTGCTACAACAAAAAGTATGACGGCTATGTTTTTGTGGATGCCATGGGCAATATCTTCAACCCCAGAAGCGTTACCGCCAATTTCGGCAAGCTGCTGGAGCAGAACGGCCTGCGGCACATTCGCTTTCACGACCTCAGACATAGCTGCGCCTCACTGCTTTTGGCGAACGATGTGCCTCTGAAGCAAATCCAGGAGTGGCTGGGTCACAGCGATATCGGCACGACGGCGAATATTTACAGCCATTTGGATTACAAGTCCAAGATCACCTCGGCAAATGTAATGGACAATATCCTGACTCTGCCGGACACAAGGCAGACCGGCTGGCACACCTGAGTTCTTGCCGAAAATCATGTACGCCGATGTGACCCTGAGAGAAAAGAAAAGCCCAGTCATATGGGCAAAAGCCTTGATATGACTGGGTTTTTGGCGGAGAGGATGGGATTCGAACCCATGTGCGATTGCTCGCAAACTGATTTCGAGTCAGCCCCGTTATGACCGCTTCGATACCTCTCCGTGTATGTCAAACGGCTTGTGCCGTTTGCTTTCAGTTCATGTCCTCGAGATCAAGCATATCGTCGTCGACATCCATGCTCATTTCGCCGATGCGCATACGGCGCTCGATCTTCATCCTCTCAACGTGCTCATGAATGAGCTCCTTGACCTCATTGGGCTGGCGGATGTTCTTGAGCGTAAGCTCAGGGATGCTCTTATCCGTTGACACCACAGTCACCGAGCCGACGCCGAAGATACGCTGCCACAGCGACACGGAAACGCGCAGATCGCGCACACGGTACAGGACTATTTCGTCATGTCTTACGTTCAGGAAGCCGCGCTTTAAAAACAGCCTGTCTTCGCTAAGCGCATATCGCGTAAAGCTTATGGGCATGCCGAGGATGCGCTTACGGTCGTGCCAAATTTCGACTATTTTTGAAACGAGCTTTGCCATCGCGGTCACTCCTTACATTATGCTATGATATTCTAACTAATCCCCGCAAAAAAATCAAGTGTTTTTTTATCGGCGCTTTAGCGCTGCGCCATCAAAAAAGTCACAGACTTTTTTGACACGCTGAAAGAGAGTGCAGACAGAATGCCTGCACTCTCTTTTTCAGAGGCTTTTTACATTGCTCCGACAGGATCTTTGCGGTACCGCGGTACAGGGTCTATGCGATCACTGTACCGGTGCGGACTTAATGCGCCACTGAAGACGCTGCGCGCAGCATGTCGCCTATGCTCACGCCGTAGCCCGAGGTCGGGTCGTTGACGAAAACATGCGTGACTGCGCCGACAAGCCTGCCGTTCTGGATGATAGGACTGCCGGACATGCCCTGCACGATGCCGCCGGTCAGCGCTATGAGCTCGGGGTCTGTGACCGTCAGCATAACGGTCGTGCCATCGGACGAGGAGTACAGCTTTTTGATCTCTATGCCGTACTCGCGTGTTTCGCTGCCCTCGAGTGTGCAGCGTATGGCCGCGGGGCCTGTCTCAAGCTCGCCGGTCTCCATGGTGTCGCCGTCAAAATCGGCCGTGCCGAAGATGCCGCAGCCGCAGTTTATGCGGATATCGCCCAGAAATGCCGCTGCGTCGGTCCTGCCGTCGAGCTGACCCGGAGCGCCGGACGTGCCCTGCACGATGCCGACTATCTCGGCGCCGTAGATGCCGCCGTCGCCCAGCGGCAGAGCCTCTCCGTCCTCACCGCTGATGCTGTGGCCGAGCGCGCCGTAAACGCCGGTCGCAGGGTCGTAAAACGTAAGCGTGCCCACTCCGCTTATGCCGTCGCGCAGCCAAAGGCCGAGCTTCCACGCGCCGCCGGCATCCTGCACGGGCGTGATATTCTGCTGCCTTTGCTTCCCGTCGCGCTCGAAGGTCACGGTCGTTTTGCTGCCGTCGAGCGCACTCAGTGCGTCCCTGAAGTCCTGCGCCGTTGCGATGTCGCTGCCGCCCAGCCGCGTGATAATGTCACCCTTTTTAAGCCCCGCATCCGATGCCGGACTGCGTCTGCCGTCCGGGGTATCGACCTCGGAAATGCCCGCTACGACAACGCCGTCGGTCGTCATGCGTATGCCCACCGCGCCGCCGCCCGGCACGAGAGACTCCGCAAGCGCCGCCGCCGACAGCACAAGGCACAGCGCCAGCGCCAGCATCGCCGCCATGATTTTTTTGATCGTCATATCTCACCTCCACACATAAAGCATGCGCCGCCGGGCATAAAATATATAAGCCTTTTTTTAGCGGCGCACGGACGCACTTACGGATACGGTAATTACAGGTGCCCGGCAGCGCAGGCTGCGCCTGCAAATGAAGAAATAATAATGAATAATGAAAAATTGCGGTGTGAGCAAAGCGCACACATACGGCTGTCAGCTATCCACTAACTTCTATATGGAGGACATTTATGAAAATATTAAAATCCGGCTCGGTCGGGCCGTCGGTCGAGCTTTTGCAGCTGGCGCTGCGGCGTGCGGGAGCGCATACGCTCAATATAGACGGGATTTTCGGAAGCGCAACAAAGGAAGCGCTGCGTATTTTTCAGGCCGATAACGGTCTTTCGGCCGACGGCATAGCGGGACCTGCGTCGCATCGTGCGCTCACACCGTACTGCACCGGCTTTACCGAGCACCGCATCCGCCGCGGCGATACGCTTTTTTCGCTTGCGCGGCAGTACAATGTGCCGCTGCCGGCGATCCTGACGGCAAATCCCGGTGTCGCTGCCGGAAATCTGAGCGTCGGCGAGAGCGTCGTCATTCCGCTTCCTTTTGATATTGTGCCCACAAACGTGAGCTTTACTTCAACTCTCGTTTCGTTTTGCGTGCGCGGCATCGCGGCACGCTATCCGTTTGTCAAAGCCGGCCGGCTCGGCAGGTCGGTCATGGGAAAGCCGTTGTGGTATCTCGCACTCGGCGAGGGTGAAAAGCGCGTCTTCTATAACGCCGCGCACCACGCGAACGAATGGATAACCATACCTGTGCTGCTCAAATTTGCCGAGCAGCTTGCGTGCGCCTATGCGGAAAGCGGCCGAATTTTCGGACAGAGCGCACGCAAGCTTTTTTCCGCTGCATCCGTTTACATAGCGCCCTGCGTTGACCCGGACGGCGTCGATCTCGTCACGGGAGAGCTCACGGGCGGCGAGTACTATGACGCGGCTTTGCGCATCGCGCAAAGCTATCCCGATGTGCCGTTTCCCTCGGGCTGGAAGGCAAATATCCGCGGTGTCGACCTCAATTTGCAGTACCCCGCCGGCTGGGAGCAGGCACGGGAGAATAAATTTGCCCTGGGCATCGTCAGCCCCGCTCCGGCCGATTATGTAGGCGCATCGCCGCTGTCCGCGCCGGAAAGCCGCGCGATGTATGATTTTACGCTGTCTCTCTCGCCGCAGCTTACGCTTGCCTATCACACGCAGGGCGAGGTCATCTACTGGCGCTATCTCGACCTTGAGCCGAGGGGCGCGCGGGAT